>JACXTT010001517.1_pt1 | contig 38558 bp, 35 predicted proteins | sample 9270951 | NCBI WGS metagenome assembly JACXTT01 (sample SAMN15532306, study PRJNA645909) | rock metagenome | isolation source: weathered quartz diorite | place: Puerto Rico | collected 2017-06-21
GGGAAAAGACGTGTCGCCGGTTTTCCGTTGGCCTTCAAAGGGGGGGGCTTTCCTTGGGGAGGGGGGCAAAGGGGTAGGTTTGGGTTGGGAGCCCGATGGCCGCCTAAAAGTACCTACGGCAGAAGGCATCCTGCGTCTCAGTGCTGGCGAAGTGAGAGGGCTGGGCGAGTAGCTGGAAGAATGAATAAACCGCAGAGATGGGTTATCTCCTCTGTAAGCGCTGCGGTTTGGCTCCTTATCCCTCCCAGAGTTCCCGCAGCCGCGCATAGCCTGTCTTGCTGATGGGCAGTCGTGCACCGTCGCACAAGACCGCCTCTCTGCTGTCTTTGCCGTCGCTTTCGATGCGGGCGAGCCGATCCAGATTCAGGATGTAGCTCCTATGGATGCGGATGAAGCGCTCTTGGGGCAGCTGCGTTTCCAAGCTGGCGAGGGTCTGCTGTTTGAGGAGGCTGCGGCCGCCGGTGCGCAATTCCACGTAGTCGTCCTGGGCCTTCACATAATCCAGCTGATCCAGGGGCACCAGCGTGACCTTGGGGCCGTCCTTCACGACGATGCGGTCCAGCAGTGGATGGGCAGCGGCTTTGAGCGCCTGGGCCTGGGCTACCGGACTCTGCTTAGCCGCGATTTGCACTCTGGCCTTATCGAGGGCGGCATCAAAACGCTCTTTCGCAAAGGGCTTCAGCAGGTAGTCCACTGCGTGGGCATCGAAGGCGCGCAGGGCGTGCTGGTCGAAGGCCGTGACGAAGATGACAGCGGGATTCCCTTCCATGAGCTCCAGCACTTCGAAGCCGTCGAGCTTGGGCATCTGGATATCGAGGAAGACCAGATCCGGCTTGAGTTCGGCCACCAGCTTCACGGCTTCAAACCCGTTGCCGGCTTCTCCGATGACGTCCATATCGGCATGAGGCATCAGGTGCTCGCGCACGATGGCGCGGCCCAGGTCTTCGTCGTCGACGATGAGGGCACGGACGGTCATGGCTGCTCCAATGGAATGCGGATGTGGACGGTGTGGTGGTCAGGCCGGGCCTCGACGGTGAAGCGCGCCCGCAGGCCATAGCGGCCCTCCAGACGCTCGCGCACCGCACGCAGCCCCAACCCGAGGCCCTTGGCTTGGGCTTCTTCGGGATCGCGGGGATTGTCGATGACGAGCATCAGCTCTCCCTCGTTCTTAGAGGCTGAAATCCCCAGCTGTCCGCCTTCGGGAATGCGCGCGATGCCGTGCTTGATGGCGTTCTCCACAAGGGGTTGAAGAAGGAGGGGAGGCAGTGGGACCTCCAGCATGTCCTCCGCCACCTCCCAGCGCACTTGCAAGCGCACGCCGAACCGGACCTGCTCGATATCGAGGTAGGTGCGCAGAAGATCCAGCTCTTCCCTCAAAGCCACCGAGGAGCGCTCCCCGAGGCCCAGCGTGAGCCTGAGGAAGTCCGAGAGGCGGATGCACATGGTGCGGGCCTTCGCGGGATCCAAGCTCGTGAGCGCTGAGAGGCTGTTCAGACTATTGAAGAGGAAGTGAGGGTTGATCTGGGCCCTGAGGGCTTTGAGCTCCGCGTCCTGAGTGAGCATGCGGAGCTGCAACCGCTCCCGTTCGGCTTCCCTAGCCCGCTCCTGGGCGAGGAGGAGGTAGTGGAACGCAGCCGAGGCCAGGTAGAGCAGGGCCATGAAGACCCAAAGCAAGGGCAAGGCGGAGAGGACTTTGGAAGGCAGGCCGCTCAGGCCAGGCAGCTGCATCAGCACCTGCGTGAGCATCCACACCCCGGCGCCCCACAGCGCGCCGACGATGGCGGAGGCTACGGCCCACACCAGGAAGATCTCGCGAAACGAGCGGACTTCGGGGTTGTAGGCCCGGCAAAGGTAATAGGGCGAGAGGCAGAGCCCCGCGCCCAGCACCACCACGGGCACCGTGAGCGCCAGGGTATGGCCCCAGGACCATCCCATGGAGAGGGCCGGCACGGCCACCAACGCGGCCACTGGGAGCCATACCAGCAGGTAGGCTCCCAGGGAGGCGCGACGATTCAGAAAAGGATGGTTCATGCGTCAGGCGTGCTTGATTTCCATACCGCCGAAGAGGGTCTGGCCCGTGATGACCAGCGTGGGGCGAGGGTAGCCCTCGGTGGGAAGGTGATGGCGGGTTTTGTCTTCGATGTGGCCGAAGAGGGCCGTGGCGCGGATGACAACATCCCAATCCTCGGGGACAAGCAGTTCTCCGCCGCCGAAGAGCACAAAGGTGTCGAGCCTGACCTGGCCTTCCAGCTTGGCTTCGCGAAGGTCGGCCTCGAAGCCGCCGAAAATCGCGGTGATCTCGCCGCCCTGGAAGTTGTGGGTGAGCACCCGGCGCTTGAAGCCGCCGAAGATCGCGGTGCCCTGCACGAAGTCCTGGCTGCCTTGCAGGTGCTGGGGCACCTGGCGCTGCTTCTTCAAGGCCTGCGTCACGATGAAGATGCCGACAGCCATGACGATGATGGGCCCGATGACATCCTCGATGTGGGCAAGGTGGAAGTTATGGAGCAGGAGAAGGCAGCCCAGGCCTATCAGGAGAATCGGACCGATATTGGGTTCGCCTCGCCGCTGGATGATTTTGACACCGCCGATGGCAATCAGGATGAGGGGCCAGAGCTTCCCGATGATGTGGCCGCTGATCCATCCCAGATTGGATAAGAAGAGCAGGCTGCCCAAAATCACGATGGAGATGCCGGCCACAAGGGAGGCAGAGGCGACAGGGCGGGATTGTGTTTCGGGATTCATGCTTCACCTTCAGGGCTGTTTCCGGAGTCCAGGGCGCTGCGGCGACGGCGATCTCGGCCCTGACCGGGATAGAAGGCCCGGCCCGTGATGACGAGGCCAAGCCACACGAGGCCAAGGGGCCAGTACTGCTCCACCAGCTCCATGCGCTGATGGGAGGCTGCCAAAAGCACCAGGCTGAGCCCGATGAGGATGTGGCTTCCTACGTGGAAGATGCCTCGATCGATGAGCCGGCCCACCGCCAACACGACGAGGAGCAGGGGCCACCAAGGACCGATGCGCAGGGCCAGATCGGGGGCCACTCGGTCGGCCAGGAGCAGCAGGCCGGCCAGGATGAGGGCCACTCCGAAAGCCACAGGGGCCATGCGAAAGGGCTTGGGGCTGTAAGCAGCGGGGGTCATCGTCGGACTCCGGTGTGCTGTCCGCCCCCGCTCTGCGCCAACATGCCGGGCTGGGCGAGGGTGATCAGCAAGATGATGAGGAAGGCGCTCATGGGTATGTGTCCCGGCACCCAGCGTACGGCCCGGGTTCCAGGGGTTTGGTGGGGGATCGGTGAACGTCGCTCAGGCATCGGCGAAGGTCCCTAACCAGGTCACTTCTCCGCCTCGACTGCGTTCGCGCCACAGGTGCCCGAGGGCCGCTTCCTCGTCAGGGGGCAGGGTGAACTCCACCCAGGCGCCCCCGCCGTCAAAGCCTTGGTCGCGGACTTTGGCCTCGGGAAAGGCGCCCAATACTTGAAAGGCCAGATGAGCTTGGGAGGGGGGAGTATGGACACGACCCCTCAACATGGGACGGAGCTCTTGCCAAAGGCCTTCGGCGTCCGCGCAGGCCAGCGCACCCTGCAGGCTCTCCGTATAGGCGCGCACCAATCCTCCCGTGCCGAGCTTCGTGCCCCCATACCAACGGATGACCACGGCCAGCAGGTCAGTGGCCTCGGCTCCTTGAAGGACGCGGAGCATCGGAGCTCCGGCGGTGCCTGAGGGCTCTCCGTCGTCGTCACCACCCTCGGCGCGTATCGGCAGGCCTTCGCGCCAGGCGGAGCAATGGTGAGTGGCGTCGTGATCCCGTTTGCGGAGGCCACTCAACACGCGGGCCCGCTCCTCGCCGGAAGGGGCGGGATGGAGCTCGGCGAGGAAGATGGAGGCCTTCTCCCGAAGGCGGAAGCTGGCTGGCTGGATAAGGCGTTTCACTCTTCGACCCTATCAGAAGGCGCAGGAACCAAAAGTTGCCGCCGGGCGGGCCGATGAGGGTAGGGATGCGCGCCCTCCTCTGGATGCTTCTGCTGGTGATCTCCCCCTTTGCCCGGGCGCAGGTGGCCTATCAGGAGACGGAAGAGCCTATCCGTCTGGCCTTCGGAACGCCTCCGGCGATGAACCCGCTCATCGTCATGGATGAATCCCAGAATCAGGTGTTGGATCTCATCTACGACCGCCTGATCACGATGGATGCCCAGGGGCACTTCCTCCCCCAGCTGCTGGAGAGCTGGACCTTCAGCCCCGATCAGCGCGAACTGACGCTCAAGCTGAGGCCGGGGCTCCGATGGCAGAACGAAGCGCCCTTGGATGCCGACGATATCCTCTTCACTTGGAAGCTGATGCGCACGCCCCGGATGCTTCAGTTGGGCGATAACCAAAGCGCGGGCATCCCCCGGATGGAGAAAGTGGATGCCCTGACTCTGAGGATACGATTGGATCGGCCGCGCGCCACGCTGCTTGCCGAACTCTACAACTTCATCCCGGTTCCCCGCTCCTATCCCCCGGTGACGGATCCCGCCAAGCATCCCTACGTGAAGATGCCGGTGGGGTGCGGGCCCTATCGCGTCTCCCCCGAATCCGGGAAGCAAGGTTTGGTGCTCGTGCGTTGGCCGGGCTACCGCGGGCCCCATCCAGGGCAATGGCCGAGGATCGAGTTCAACAACACCGCAAGCTATGCCACGAGGCGCCTGGATAAGGGCGAGATCCATTTCTTCGAGAGCGGTTCCTGGTTCACCTATTACATGATTCGCTCGGGCATCCGGGGCTATAAAAACGTGATGACGGTGCAGGGGACGCGCGAAGGTTGGCGAGGCATCTGGTGCAACTGCGATCCCCGCAATAGCGTGCTGGCCGATGTGAGGCTGCGGCGGGCCTTGGCCGAACTCTACCCCTGGGATGCGATCGGGAAGCTGCGATCCGTCTGGCCGGTGCAGGCCGCAGGCTGCGTGTGGCCCCCCTCCTCCTTTGCCTACGATCCCACGCCCCATCCGCTTCCGCGGAGGCAAGTGGCCGAGGCCTATCTCGACGAAGCGGGCTGGAAGCGCGGTCCCGATGGCTGGCGCAGGAACGCGGCAGGTCAGGAGCTTCGCTTGGAGTACGTGACGGAGAACTCGGACAATACGATCGTCTCCAGTTTTCTCGCGGCTGCGCGGGAGTGCGGCATCCGCATCGAGGAGAAGGTCGTCTCCTACGCGAAATTGCAGGAGTCGCAGGCCAAGGGCAAGGGCGATCTCTGGCTGGTGAATTGGGTGAACAACGGGCCGGATCCCCACGGGGACAGTCGCCTATTCACCACGGAAGGCATCATCAGCAACACGAATGTCAGCCACTACACGAATCCCAAGATCGACCAGCTCTTTGAGGATGGCGTGCACGCGACGGACTCTGAACAGCGCAGCCTGATCTACCGCCGCATCAATCAGATCCTTACGGCGGATCGGCCCCTCATCCTTTTTGATTACGCGGTGTACTACGGCTTCTACAACCGCAGGCTGAAGGGCGTGATCTACAACAACCGAGGCAATTCCTACGGATTTGTGCCGGGTATGAGGGGCTGGGCGCTCGAGAAGAACTGACTCGTGGCCTCTTAAAGCCGCTCGACGCGCACTTCCACCTTGCTGGAGGGACGGGGTTCCGCCTTGGCTTCCTGATGCCTGGGTCGCTCTTCGCGGGGCTCATGGTGCCGGGGCTGCGCCGCGGGGCGTTGTTCAACGGGGGCAGGAGCGGGCGCTTTCGCCAGATCCTTGCCTGCCCACACGGAGGCGACCTGGCGGAGGCGGTCGCTGAGACGCTGCGGTTCCTGCACGGTGATGCCGTCACCGAATTGCATCACCCAACGGGCGATGGCTCGAAGGTCGGTGGCCGTAAAGGTGACTTCGGCGCGGCCGTCCTCCTTGTCCGTGAGCTTGAACTTGGGGAAGGCGGGAGGGGCCTGCTTCACGGCGAAGACCCACTGCTTCTGCAGGAGCGCCTTTACAGCGATGGCGTCGCCGCCGAGCCAGCCGCCAATCTGGTTACCTGGGGTGCCTTCGGCGTAAGGACCTTGGGCGCTGCGTCCGACGCCTTCCACGGCATTGACTTCGGCGAGCAGGTCCACGCAGTGATGGCGCTCCGCGTTGTAACGGCGGTCCCAGCCGAACACGTACCAGGCCTTGGTCAGGGCATCGAAGGAAAGCTGGCGCGGTTCAAAGGTGCGGGGCGCATTGGCATCCGCATCCTTGAAAATAAATTCCACCGCCCGGCCTTCATGGATGGCTGAGAGGATGACAGAGGCCAGGGGCGTGAGGCCATGGAAGGGCGCGGGCTGAGGCTTTGGAGCTGGGGCAGAAGGCGTCGCTTCCACCACGGCCTCCACCTTCTTGGAAGGCTTCTTGGTCTTGGGCGCAGCTTCCTTGGCGGCCTTCACGGGAGCCTTGGTCTTGGCTGCGGGCGCTTCCTTCTCAGGCTTGGAAGTCTTCTTCTTCGGCGCGACTTCCGCCGCAGCCTTCGTCTTCTTGGGTGCGCTCTTCTTCGCGATGGCCATGGGATGCTCCACGCCCATCATGCCGGAGGACGACGTGCGGCGTCCAATCTACTGCATTTGAGGGAGCCTGATCGGGGCTTTGAAACCTCCTTCTGCTACCGCTCCGACCGAGGGTGCATCCGGTCGTACAGCGCTCTCAAACGCGCCTGATGAACGTGCGTATAGATCTGTGTCGTACTGATATCTGCGTGGCCCAGCATGGCCTGCACCGCCCGAAGATCGGCTCCGTGGTCCAAAAGGTGTGTGGCGAAGGCGTGTCGGAGCACGTGGGGGCTGACGGACTGCGGGCGCAGACCTGCTTTGAGCGCGTAGGTTTTCAGCAGGCGCCAGATGTGTTGCCGGGTAAGGGGCTCTCCTCGTCGGCCGATGAATAGGGCATCGGTCCGTGGTTTGAAACTATTGCGATGGCTCAGCCAGGAACGCATCCAGGATTCGGCGCTTTCGCCGAAGGGAATCACGCGCTCTTTGCGTCCCTTGCCCATGACTTTTAGGAAGCCTTGATCTAAAAAAACGGACAGGGCAGGGAGTTCGGCCAGTTCAGATACGCGAAGTCCTGAGGCGTAGAGAAGCTCCATCCACGCCCGGTCTCTCACGCCTAGTGGCGTCATAAGATCCGGGGCGTTGAGAAGAGCCTCCACCTGGCCTTCTGCCAGCGTCTTGGGAAGCATGCGGGGAGGTCGAGGCGCCCGCACGACGGCCTCCGGGCCCGCCGCACCGCCGCCTTCCATGCGGAGAAAACTGAGGAACTGCCGCAGGCTGGAGCCCATGCGAGCCAGGCTGCGGGGGCTCTTGCCACGGCCTTGTTGATCCACGAGGAAGGCGTTGATGGCATCGCGATCGATGTCAGACGGGCTGTGTTCGATGCCTGTGGCCCACTGCGCCAGCTGATGGAGGTCGCTGAGATAGGCCTCTGCGGTGTGCGGGCTGAGTCCCCGTTCCACCTGAAGATGGGTGCGAAATTCCCGTAGGCTCATGGCCCAACCGAGCGGCCAACCCTCTTCGGGCTCAGTGATTGTAGGGGGACGAGACATGGAGGGCAGACCTTTGCGTTTTCTTATTTGTAAGCGCTTTTCCCTGTGGTAGGGTTGTCGGGTTGTCTGATGAAGGAGCCTACCGATGGCTGAGATCCGTAAGAAGGTCATTGCGATCATTGCCGAGCAGCTTGCCAAGCCCGAGGATTCCATCCAGGAATCGAGCCACTTCGTGGACGATCTCGGCGCTGACAGCCTCGACACCGTCGAGATCATCATGGCCATCGAAGAGGCTTTCGGCCTGGAGATCCCTGAGAGCGAGCAGGAGAAGATCCGCACCGTCGGCGACGCCATCTCCTACATCGAAAAGCACGCCAAGTAATATTCTCGGTTCATTGCGAGCGCCGCGGCCCTGGTCGCGGCGCTCTGCGTTTACCGGTGGTAACATTGAGTTTCCAGAGGTGAATCCATGGCTTCCTTCCAGCGTCGTCGCGTCGTCATCACCGGCATGGGCTCGGTGAACCCCTGCGGCCTCACGGTCTCCGAAACCTGGGAAAATCTGTTGGCGGGCAAGAGCGGAATCGGGACGGTGAACCGTTTTGATGTCTCGGAGTACGCCTGCCGCATCGCGGGCGAGGTCAAGGGCTACAACCCCGATCTGTTCATCGATAAGAAAGAACAGAAGAAGATGGACCTGTTCATCCATTACGCCCTCGGCGCGGCCGCCGAAGCGTGGAAGGATGCGGGTTACGAAGGCATCACGTTGACCAAGGCCGAGCGCGAGCGCTTTGGCACCTACATCGGCAGCGGCATCGGCGGGCTGAACACCATCTGGGAAGAGGCCAATGGCTTCCGCGGTCCCCGCCGCATCAGCCCCTTCTTCATCCCTTCGCTGATCGTGAACCTCGCCAGCGGTTTCGCCAGCATCAAATACGGCCTCCAGGGCCCGAACAGCGCTGTGGCGACGGCTTGCGCCACGGGCACCCATGCCATCGGCGACGCGGCCCGACTCATCATGCACGGCTACGCCGACCGGATGATGACTGGCGGCGCGGATTCCGTGATCAATCCTCTCGGCCTCGGCGGATTCGCAGCCATGCGTGCCCTCTCGACCCGCAACGATGCTCCTGAAGAGGCGAGCCGTCCCTTCGATACGGGCCGTGACGGCTTCATCATGGGCGAAGGTGCGGGCATTGTGATCCTTGAGGAGTATGATTTGGCCAAGGCCCGCGGCGCGAAGATCTACGCCGAAGTGGTGGGCTACGGCATGAGCGGCGATGCGCATCACATCACCTCACCCAGCGAGGATGGCGATGGCCCCAAGCGCGTGATGGCCGCGGCAATTCAGGATGCAGGCATCGCGCCTGAGCAGATCAGCTACGTGAACGCCCATGGCACCAGCACGCCCGCAGGCGACAAGCTGGAGTGCCTCGCGATCAAGGGCGTCTTCGGCGACCACGCGAAGAAGCTCAAGGTGAGCTCCACCAAGTCCATGCACGGCCATCTGCTGGGAGCCGCCGGGGCCCTTGAGACTATCGTCTGCGCCATGGCGACGAAGACCGGCGATATCCCGCCCACCATCAACGTGGTGGACCAGGATCCCGCCTGCGATTTGGACGTCACGCCCAACGCGAAGGGGCGTCACGACGGCGAATACGTGCTCAACAACAACTTCGGTTTTGGCGGCACCAACGCCTGTCTCGTGTTGAAGAAGGTCTAATAAACCACCACAGAGAACGCAAAGAGCGCAGAGGGGCGAAATCCTCTGCGCTCTTTGCGTTCTCTGCGGTTAAATACGCTTTGCTATGTCCCAACCTCGCCCCTTCAAGCTCCATGCCCCATACTCGCCCGCGGGCGACCAGCCGGAAGCCATCGCCCAGCTCGTGACGGGGGTGGAAGCCGGAGAGAAGTATCAGACCTTGCTCGGCGTGACGGGCTCTGGGAAGACCTTCACCATGGCGAGCGTCATCGAACGGCTTCAGCGGCCCGCCCTGATCTTTGCTCCGAACAAGACCCTGGCGGCCCAGCTCTTCTCGGAGTTCAAGCAGTTCTTCCCCGAGAACGCCGTCGAGTACTTCGTTAGCTACTACGACTACTACCAACCCGAAGCTTACGTACCCGAGCGCGATCTGTTCATCGAGAAGGACGCGAAGATCAACGAGGAGCTGGAAAAGCTTCGCCTCTCGGCCACGCGCAATCTGCTGGAGCGGCGCGACACCATCGTGGTGGCTTCAGTCTCATGCATCTACGGCCTTGGCGATCCTAGCTCCTACCTCAGCCTCAGTGTCACGCTGGAGGTGGGGAAGACCGTCGAGCGCTCGATGCTGCTGCGGGACCTTGTCGCCATCCAGTACACCCGCAATCAGATGAGCTTCGAGCCGGGCGCTTTCAGGGTGCGGGGCGACGTGATCGAGGTGTATCCGGCTTACGAAGACGTGGCCTACCGCATCGAGCTGTGGGGCGACGAGGTGGAGCGGCTTTCGAAGATCGATCCGCTGCGCGGCATCGTTGTGGAGAAGCTGGAGACCCTCACCATCTGGCCCAAGACCCACTACGTCACTCCCGAAGACAAGTTGAAGCTGGCCATCCGCGGCATCAAGGAGGAGCTGGATCTACGCGAGGAGGAGCTCCGCACCGCAGGCAAGATCGTCGAATTACAACGGCTCCACCAGCGCACCATCTATGACGTGGAGATGCTCAAAGAGATGGGCATGTGCGCAGGCATCGAGAACTACAGCCGGTTCCTGGATGGCCGCAGGCCCGGAGAGCCGCCCCATACTCTTCTGGATTATTTCCCTGAGGACTTCCTGCTCTTCATGGATGAGAGCCACGTGGCGACGGGCCAGCTCAACGGCATGTACAACGGCGATCAAAGCCGAAAGCGCACCCTGGTGGACTTTGGTTTCCGCCTGCCCAGCGCCTTGGATAATCGCCCGCTGAAATTTGAGGAATTTGGCACTCGCGTGAATCAGGTGGTGTTCGTGAGCGCCACGCCGGGAAAGCATGAGCTTGAGCAGACGGGCGGCGTCATCGTCGAGCAAGTGGTGCGCCCGACTGGGTTGGTGGATCCTGTGGTCGAAGTGCGACCTGTCGGAACCCAAGTCGACGATCTCCTGGAAGAGATCCGAAAAGTGACCGCACGGGGCGAGCGGGTGCTCGTGACCGTGCTCACCAAGAAGCTCGCCGAACAGCTCTCCACCTACTACCGCGAAGTGGGGGTGAAGGCCGAATACATGCACAGCGAGATTGACACCCTTGAACGGGTGGAGCTGCTGAAGGGGCTGCGTCGTGGGGATTTCGATGTGCTCATCGGCATCAATCTTCTGCGTGAGGGCCTGGATCTGCCTGAGGTGAGCCTCGTGGCCATCCTGGATGCGGATAAGGAAGGCTACCTGCGCAGCCGCTCCAGCCTGATCCAGACCATCGGCCGTGCTGCCCGCAATGTGAATGGGCGCGCCATTCTTTACGCCGATGTGCACACGGGATCAATGCAGGCCGCGATGGGCGAAACCGCCCGCCGGCGGGAGAAACAGGTGGCCTACAACGAGGCCCATGGCATCACGCCGGAGACGGTACGCCGCAATCTCGATGACGTGTTGGGCGAGGCGCTGGCTCGGGAGTTCGTCGGAGTGCCCAAGCTAGACCAGGCCGCAGAAGATCCCATTCTCTACTTGGATGACGCAAGCTTCGAGAAAGAGCTTGCCAAGTTGGAGAAGAAGATGCGGGATCTCGCCTCGAAGATGGAATTCGAACAGGCCGCCGAGCTGCGGGATCATGTCCACAAGTTGCGCCGGGAAAGGCTGATGCAGGCTGGCGATGGGCCGTTGATGATGGCCTCAGGGCCGGTAGTGGACTGAATTGAACCGGTGATGAACGGGGATAAACGGTGATGGGAAAGTGAATCCAGATCACCGTTCATCGCCGGTTTTACTTAATTCACCGACCGTACATCTCGATGACCCGCACGATGGCGGCTCTGCAGGCAGCGCAGAAGCCCACGTCGTTGCGGGTGAACATGATGCAGTCCTCCTGACTGCGGTAATAGCCGGTGGCCTCGTAGTTGGCGCCTTCGAAGGCACCAATCTGTCCGCTGTGGGCATCTGTTCCCAGTAGGCGGGTCTCATGAATCTTCTCTTTCGCGAAGAGGGCTTCCATATCGGATTCAGGCTTTTGGGCGGCGCGGATGGCTCGCCGTTCCTTTTGGATCCCTAGGCTATAGGTTTCGAATTCGGCCTTCTTCCAAGGTGTAGGCAAGGGGATGGTTGGCGTCAGGAGTGCGGACCACTTGGGGTGTTTGGGATCCGCCGTGGCATTGGGCTCCCACGGTTCCACTCGGCCGGCGGCAGGTGCGAGCACTGCGTCGCTGGTGTAGTACTCATCGGCAAGACCGGCGAAGTGATGGCCAAACTCGTGGACGAAGAGGTAGTCCCGGGTGGCGTTGTCCGCAGCGACGGTGCTGTAGAGCCCGTAGATGCCGCCACCGCCGTAGGTGCGGCCATTGACGAGGATCTCGACGAACTCATAGGGCGCATGGGCGGCCACATCCCGTAGCGCGCGGTTGTCGAAGGTGAGAACGTAGCGCTCGCTGCCGAAGGCGTCGTAGGTGCATCCCAATGCAGAGCGATGATGGACGCCCGTGGAGGGCCGGCTGATGCCGCTTTCAGGGCTAGCGGGGCAAAGGGCCCACACATTGAAAGCGTCGCGGTGTTCTTTGTACGGACTTACGGAGAAGAGGGCTTCCATGAAGTGCCTGGCGTCCGCTTCAAATTTCGCCCGCTCTTGAATCGTGTAGCCATCACCGAGAATGAGGAAATCCACCTTGTCCTTCGGGGCGCCTTTTTTCTGAAGTGCGATGAGCGGAGCAGGGGCATGGGGCTCACTGCGATCGATGTCCTGAGCCTTCGGATCGATGGGGACGCGCCAGAGCTCCTGCCAGATGTTCTTGGCATCCCGGCCGAAGAGCACGATGTCCACCGGAGTCTCTGGCGTGGGGAACCGCAGGCTCTCCGAGAAGGTCCGGGATCGCTTTTGGGCTTCGGTGGTATCGGTCCATTCGCCATAGATCGAGGAAAAGCCTCGGGAGTAGAGCACTTTCCCAGAGGCGGACTCGCGTACCTCGAAGCGGTATTTGCCTAGATTGGAATCATCCAAGGCCTTAGAGAGGTCGCCGGGCCAGGGCAGGGGCTCTTGCACCACCCTTTCAATGCCGAACGACTCTCCTTTGGGACCTCCGGTGTGGGCGAAATCCAGCCGGAGGGTCCGGGGCTGGGCCAGGGCTGCAAGGCCGGTGAGGAGCAGGAGGATCTGTCGGAACATGGGCATTAGCATAGCTTTTCCCTTGGTTTTCATGGGATCCGAGGCACACTGGAAGGTCGGAGCGTGACATGAGCATAAAGCTCACCCCCAAGCAGCGTCAGTACCTCAAGGCCGAAGCCCATCACCTGAAGCCCTCGGTGCATATCGGAAAGGGCGGCGTGACGCCGGCCTTGCTGGCCGAGCTGGACATCATGGTGGAGAGCCTGGAATTGCTGAAGGTGAAGCTGAACGGCAACACCTTTGAAGACGAAGAAGCAGTGGTTCAGTCTCTGACAGCCGGGATTCAGGGACTTCAGCATGTCTGGAGCATCGGGCACACGATGCTCTTCTTCCGTCCCAGCCGGAACAAGCCCAGCAAGTACACTCTCCCGACCAAATCCTCCTAGGCCGTGGATTAAACGAGCTCCGAATCCGCCCGATAAGGGGGCATGCCCTACCTTTCGTGGACAGACGGGACTGTGCTCCAGCGGTTCGCCCTCGTGGGAACGATCCAGGTGGGCCGGGATCCCAGCCAGTGCGCTCTGGTCTGCCCGCCCAGCCTGGGCACGGTGAGCCGCGTCCATGCGGCCGTACAGCATTTCAAGAACGGGTGGTGGATCAAGGACTTGGGCAGTGCCCAAGGCACCAAGGTCAATGGATTGCCCACCAATGAGCCGCTGGGGAGTCGGCTTGCTGCAGGAGATGAAGTCCTCCTCGGGGAATGGATGCTCACCTTCAGCGAAGGGTTTCCAGGTTTGGATTCAGACCGATTTGCAGAACGGGTGGGCAGCCTCCTGGAGGAGCTGAAGCCCGATCCCAGTCATACCCTACTGATGATCCGCAGCATCGAGCTCATGCATCATGCGACCGAGAAACTGCTCGCGGAAACCGATGCGGATAGCTTGTTGCGGACGCTGCTGGATAAAGGGCTCGAGCTGTTCATGGCGGACCGTGGCTTTCTGGTCATGCTCGGCTCGGATGGCACTCGCCGCACGGCCCACCGGGTGGGAGAGGTGCATGAGGGCATCGGTCTCAGCAGGTCGGTGCTGGATTATGTGGCCCAGGAACGCGTCGGGATTCTAAGCAATGAACCCCTGGCCGATCCGCGATTCGGAAGCATCTCCCTTCTGGAGTTCCATCGGGGCAGCATCATGTGCGCCCCGCTGCTGGATGGGGAGGATCTGCGCGGGTTTCTTTATTTGGATCGGGAGCAGGGCCGCCGCCCCTTCACGCGCTTCGATCTGGCCCTTTTCCAAACCTTTGTCCGTCAGAGCGTGTTGGCCCTGCGACTCACGCTACTCAGTCGCCAGGCCCTCGGGCAGGCGGAGGCCAGCGGAGAGCTGCTTCGCGTGAAGGCCTCTCAAGAGCATGAGCGGGAGGAGCACGCGGAGCTCATGCAGGCGATGGCGAGACCTGTCCGATGGCTTCAGGCCTGGTCCCGGGATTTCCCCGGCCCTGCTGCCGCGGCCTTCCGACAGCATCTCCAGCAGCTCATGGATCTGGTGGAGCACGGCCAGAACTTTTCGCTGCGCCAGCCCGCACCCGCCGCGGGCCATCCCTGGCGCATGGAGCAACTGCAAGAGGATCTGGCCAGCCGCTGGACGGATCTGCTTGAGATCTCTGGCATCAAAGCACAATGGAGCCCCGCGCCCCAAGGCAGTGTGTGGGTGGGCGCCGGGCCCGTGCTTCCGGCCCTCGTCAGCCTCGTGGAGCCGCTCATTCTCGCCTCTCCTAGGGATTCGCCCCTGACCTTTGGCTGGGCGGTGGGCCGCGGCACGCAAACCTTGAGGGCCACCTTTACGCAAGGGACTGTGGCTCCCGTTCCTGACCCATGGACGCGGCGGGTTCTCGCCGAGGCCAGTGTCCGGTGGCGGTGGGCTGATCAGGTACTGCACCTGGAGTTCAACGAGGGGCCAGATGCCCTGCCCGAGGAGCCGGAGCGGCCCCTGCTTGGCCTGGTGGCCAAAGACCTCTCGCTGCTGGGCCTTTTCCAAAGCGCGGCCGAGGCGGGAGATATGGCGCTTTTCCCGCTTGAGGAAGATCCGCCGCTCCCGGGGCTGCCTCGCTTCCGCATGCTGGTGATCGATGTGACCGGGCTGAGGGACCCCCGCGGCTGCGTTCGCTCTTATCGGCAGCATCCCAGCTTTACGACCACGCCAATCTTGCTTGTGCGCGTGAAGGAGGAAGAAGCTAGCGAGCTCACCTCCGTCGGCGCTACGGATTGGCTGCAGGACGGCTTCCGATGGGAGGCGCTGCACCACCGGCTGCAGGTGCTCAGAGGCCACCAGGAGCTGCAGGAGAGGGCCCTCCAGGCGGAGCGGCTCGATACCTTCCGCCAGACTGCAGGCACCCTCAAACATGAGATCAACAATCCCTTGGCCGTGATCTCCATGCAGGTGGAGATGCTTCAGCGCAAATACCCCGAAGAGCCCAAGCTCGCGAAGATCGGCGAGATGGTGGAGCGCATCCGGGGCCTCGTGGGCGTGCTTCAAAAGATGCGCGAGATGAAGCTGGAGGATTACGCGGATGGCTCCAGCATCATGAAGGTGAACTGAACCACGCGATGCCTTGCTCGGTGCAGAGGCCGTCCACGGGCTCGTCCAGTGGACCCTGCGGAAGTTCCATCACCCGTTGGCAGGAAAAGGCGACGCCCAACGACGTGATGCCTTCCTGGAGATGAGCCAGCACCACGTCGTAGAATCCCCCGCCATAACCCATGCGATACCCCTCGCCGTCAAAGGCGAGGCCGGGCACCAGCAGGAGGTCGACGGGCGGATCAGGATGTTGCGCAAAGGCTGGTTCCATCAGCCCGAAGGTGCTCTTCTCCAGCGGCTCGCCGCCCCAGATCAGCCGGGGCGGTGTCGTGCTCGCCACCCGGGGGAAATACCAGGTCACTTCGGGGTGCTTCTCGAAGAGGGGCCGCAGATCCACTTCACTTCGGAAGGGCCAAAACGCGCCCACCCGCTTGAGTTTGCGGGCCTTGATAAGCCCAGACACATGACCACAGAGCGCGGACGATTTCTCGAGGCGCGCTTCGGCGCCCAGGCCTTCGCGCAACGCCGACATTTCCTTGCGGAACGCGGCCTTCTCTTCCATCAGGCCAGCTCGGCTTCGAGGGCATAGGTGTTGTAGAGGTTGTCCCGTTCCACCGCCTCGAAACCCGCATCCTGAATCAGGCGGATGAGTTCGGCCTTGCTCAAGGCCATGGGGGTCTTGGCTCCGGCGTTGTGGGCGATCTCCTCTTCGATGATGGTCCCATCCAAATCATTGGCGCCGTAGCTGAGGCCCACCTGGGCGAGCCCCGCGCCGATCATCACCCAATAGGCCTTGATGTGTGGGATGTTGTCCAGCATGAGACGTGCGACGGCGATCTCGCGCAGGTCCTGCAATCCTGTCGTCTCATGGATGACGTTCTTGCGGCTGAGCTCGTTGTTCTCGTTCTGGTAGGCCAAGGGGATATACGCGAGAAAGCTGGCCTTGCCGCCTGCCAGGCTGCGGTCCTGCAGCTCGCGCAGACGGATGAGGTGGTCCACTTTGTGAGTGGGCTTTTCGATGTGGCCGTAGAGCATCGTGCAGTTGGTGGGAATGCCCTTGGCGTGACAGAGTTCGGCGTTATTGAGCCACACGTTGGCATCCTTCTTCCCGATGCAGATCTCTTCCCGGATGCCCGCATCAAAGATCTCCGCGCCGCCGCCGGGGCAGCTTTCCAAGCCCGCGGCTACGCAGCGTTCGAGGAATTGCTCGACACTCAGGCCGGAGACCCGGGCGTAGTAATCCATCTCCACCATGGTGAAGACTTTGAGGTGGAGCTGGGGGAAGCGCGTCTTGATGCGGCGGAAGAGATCCTCGAAGTACTCGATCTTCAACTTGGGATAGTGGCCCGCCACCATGTGAAGTTCTTTGACACCGTTGTTCTCGGGCTTCTCCAGCTCGCCGATAATGTCGTCCGCGGAGAGCACGTATGCGCGCGGGTCTCCCGGCTTGGCCTGAAAGGCGCAGAACTGGCAGTGGGTGTAGCAGATGTTCGTGTAGCTGATGCGGCGGTTCTGGACGAAGTAGGTTTTTAGCCCGTGTTTTTGGATGCGGACATGGTTGGCCAGGGCGCCCAGGCCGGTGAGATCCCTCGTCTCGTAGAGGGCAAGGCCGTCCTCGAAGGAGAGCCGCTCGCCCCGCTGCACTTTCTCAGCGAGGGGCAGGAGCTGGGGGTCGCGGACGTACTGGGTGAGGGGGCGGGACATCGGAACCTCGAACCTTTAAGTTTACGGTGTTTCCTTGCCAGCAGCGGATCTTGTGATTAACTGGGCCATCCCTCGGAGCCCCGATGCAACTGCAGAACTGGTGGTATACGACCCTCCTTGGCACCGAACAAGGCATGCTGCCCTTCCTGGAGGGGGACCATCACGCCGAAGTGCTGGTGGTGGGCGCTGGGGCTGCAGGGCTCGCAGCGGCTCTGACCCTTTCGGAGGCGGGCCGGAAGGTTGCGGTGATCGAACGCAACGTGTGCGGCGGGAGCTCCACCGGCAAGAGTGCTGGCTTCCTCACGCCGGATAGTGAGCTGGAGCTCTCCCAGCTGGTGCGCCGATATGGCCACAAGGGGGCGAAGGATCTCTGGGAGTGCGCTTCCAAAGGTATTGACTACATGGTTCATACCATTAGGACTCACGACCTGGCCTGTGACCTGCAGGTGCAGGACAGCCTCTTCCTGGGCAACGACCAGGGCGGCTGGGAGGACGCCCAAGAGGAGGTGAAGGCCCGAGAGGCCTTGGGTTACCCCCAGACGATCTACGGCACCGCAGAGCTCTCCAAGGTGCTGGGGGCCTCGGGCTACACGGGTGGTGTGCGGTATCCGGGCACCTATGGCGTAGACGCCCTTCGGTATGCCCAAGGAGTAAAAGAGGTGCTCCTCGCCCGCGGCGTCCGGATCTTCGAGGGCTCCGAGGCCAAGGCTGTCGATGGGCACACGGTGCGCACCCATGCAGGATCCATCACGGCGGATCAGATCATCTTCTGCATCGACAAACCGCAGTCGCCGCTGGTGCCGATGGCGGACGAGGTCTACCACGCCCAGACCTTTCTCTCCATCAGCGAGCCGCTGTCGGATGCGGAGGTCGCTAAGCTCTTCCCCGACCAGCCCCTGCAGTGCTGGGATTCGGATCTCGTCTACTCCTACTACCGCCTCACCGGCGACCAGCGCCTCCTGCTTGGTGGCGGAAGCGCGTTGACCACCTTCTCCCGCAACGATGTGACTCACGATGGCGTCATCAGCCGCGTGGTGAAGGGCTTCAAGACCCACCATCCCTTCTTAAAAGATTTGGATTTCGTCCAATTCTGGCCTGGCCGAATCGACTGCACACGGGATCTCATGCCTACGGTCGTCTGCGATCCCGAACGCCCCTATATCCACTTCGTCCTGGGCTGCGTGGGGCTTCCCTGGGCGACCTTCTGCGGCGACTTCGCCGCTCGAAATGTCCTCGGCACCGCCGAGGAGGACGATCACAAGTACTACCGCTATTTCTCCGGCGACCGGGGTTTCCTTCTTCCGACTTGGTTGGAGCGATTCCTCGGCAAGCAGCTCGTGTTCTCGCTGAATAACGCCTGGTCCAAGTACAAGCAGGTGGACCGCGGGAAGAAGCCCGCCTACAAAGAGCATCGGTTTTAGGGGCGATACGGAACGCGCTTCCGTTTAGACCTCGCCTAGCCATTCTCGATCGTGACGAGTTCGCGCCGCTTCCAAAGCAGGTAGATGACTGGGTAGACCAGCAGCTCCAGCGCAAAGCTGGTGGCGAGGCCGCCCACCATGGGCGCGGCGATGCGCTTCATGAGGTCCGATCCCGCACCGGTGGACCACATGATGGGCAGAAGGCCCATGAAGGCCGCCAACACCGTCATGGCCTTGGGCCGCACCCGCTTCACGGCGCCCTGGATGATGGCTTCGATAAGGTCGCCTTCGGTGTTCAGCCGGCCTTCCGCCTTCGCTTCGTCGTGAGCCAGATCGAGAAAGAGCAGCATGAAGACGCCAGTCTCCGCATCTAGGCCCATGAGGGCGATGAGTCCCACCCACACCGCGATGGAAAGGTTGTAGCCCAACGCCCATAGAAACCAGAAAGCCCCGATGGCGCTGAAGGGCACGGCGAGCATGACGATGCCGGCCTTGAAGGCGCTCTTCGTGTTGGCGTAGAGCAGGCCGAAGATGAGCACGAGGGTGATGGGCAGGATGAACTTCAGCCGCTCCTTCACCCGGATCATGTTCTCGTACTGGCCGCTCCACGTGAGCGAGTAGCCCGTGGGCAGCTTCAGCTGGGCGTCCACGGCGGCCTTGGCCTGCTCGACGTACTGGCCTACGTCGAGCCTCGACGTATCGAAATCCATGAGGACATAGCCGTTCAACAGGCCATTCTCATCGCGGATCATGGCCGGTCCGCTGGCGAGTTTCACGTCGGCGATGGCCTCCATGGGGACGCTGCCGCCACCGGGAAGGGGGACGAGGACGCGCGCGAGAGCGGGAAGATCCTCGCGGAAATCCCGGGCATAACGCACGTTCACTGGGTAGCGCGCCCGGCCATCCAACACGGTGCTCTGGTTATCGCCGCCGATGGCGGTCATGACGAGCATGTTGGCCTGTTCGACGCTGAGACCATAGCGAGCGAGCTGATCGCGCTTCAGATCGAAATCGAGGAAATAGCCCTGCGCCGTGCGTTCCGCGAAGGCACTGCGGGTGCCGGAAACCTCCTGTAGGATGGCCTCGGCTTGCACGGCGAGTCCCTCGATGACCTTCAAATCCGCGCCGTTGATCTTCAGGCCCACGGGTGTGCGGATGCCCGTGCTCAGCATGTCCAGCCGAGCTTTGATGGGCATGGTCCAGGCGTTGGGCAGGGCGGGCAGGCGAAGGCGCTGATCCAGATCGTGGATGATCTCCTCCAGCGTCATCCGGTCCCGCCAGAAAGGACGCAGTGGAGCCTTGAGCCAATCCGGCGCCCAGCTTGAATACCAGCGCGGCTTCTCTCGCCACTGGGATTCAGGCTTCAGCAGGATCAGCGTCTCCATCATGGAGAAGGGCGCGGGATCCGTGGCCGTGTCGGCGCGGCCGGCCTTGCCGAAGACACGCTCGACCTCGGGTACGGTGCGGATGAGTTTGTCCTGCACCTGGAGGATGCGCGCGGCCTCCGTCTGGCTCATGCCCGGAAGGGTAGAAGGCATGTAGAGCAGGGTCCCCTCATTGAGGGGCGGCATAAACTCCGAGCCCAGCTTCAGGAAGACGGGGATTGTGGCGAGCACCAGCAGTGCCGCGACGGCGAGGGTGGCCTTCGCATGGCGCAGGACGAAGCGGCAGGGCCCCTCGTAGAGTCGATGCATGAGCACGCTGACGGGGTGCTTCTCCTCCGGATGGTAGGTGCCCACGAGGGTTGTTGTGGCGAGCTTCGCCAGCCACCGGGGCTTGAAGGTGAAGGGATCCATCCGCGCGAAGAGCATGCGCAGGGCGGGATCCAAGGTCAGGGCGAGTACGGCGGCGATGGCCATGGCCAGGTTCTTGGAGTAAGCCAGGGGGCGGAAGAGGCGGCCTTCCTGGTCCACTAGCGTGAAGACGGGCATGAAGGCGACGGCGACGACGAGGAGGGAGAAGAAGACCGAGGGCCCCACCTCCATGAGCGCCTCCAGGCGCACGGCGTGGAAGTCGCCCTTCCGCCCCGAGCTGTTCCAGTGCTCCAGCTTCTTGTAGGCGTTCTCCACCTCCACGATGGCGCCGTCCACGAGCACGCCGATGCTGATGGCGATGCCCGCCAGGCTCATGAGGTTGGCGCCCTGTCCCATGAGGTACATGGGGATAAAGGCGAGGGCGACGGAGACAGGGATGGTGATGATGGGCACGATGCTGCTGGGCACGTGCCAGAGGAAGACGAGGATCACGAGGGAGACGATGATCATCTCCTCGATGAGCTTTTCTTTCACCGTTCCGATGGCGCGGTGGATGAGCTCGGAGCGATCGTAGACAGGCACCACCTCCACGCCTTCGGGAAGGCCGGACTGCACCTGCTTCAGCTTCTCCTTCACGGCCTCGATGACGTTCAGCGCGTTTTCGCCCTGGCGCATGAGGACGATGCCGCCCACGACGTCGCCTTGACCGTCCAAATCGGTGAGCCCCCGGCGCAGCTCAGGCCCCAGGCTCACCGTGGCCACGTCGCCCAGGCGCACGGGCGTGCCGTTGGAAGCCCTCAGCACGGCAGAGGCGAGGTCCTCGGGCGTCTTCACATAGCCACGCCCCCGAACCATGTACTCTCGGCCCGCCTGCTCGACGAGCCGTCCACCCGCCTCATTGTTGGCGGCCTTCACGGCGCCGACCACGGTATCGATGGAGAGGCCATGGCTGGCGAGGGATTGGGGATTGACGGCCACCTGAAACTGGCGGGCCTGTCCGCCTACCGTGGCCACTTCGGCGACGCCCGGAACGCTTTGCAGGGCGTAGCGCAGGAACCAGTCTTGAGCTGATCGGACCTCGTCGGGAGAATGCTTGCCGCTGTGGTCCACGAGGGCGTACTGGTACACCCATCCGACGGAAGTAGCATCGGGGCCCAACTCCGGCCTCACGCCCTGAGGCAGGTTGGAGCCGATCTTGGAGAGGTATTCCAGCACGCGACTTCTCGCCCAGTAGAGGTCCGTGCCGTCCTCGAAGATGACGTAGACGTAGCTGTAGCCGAAGTCCGAGAGGCCGCGCACGGCCTTCACCTTGGGCGCTGCGAGCAGGCTCGTGACGATGGGGTAGGTAACCTGGTCCTCCACCAGATCGGGGCTGCGGTCCCACTTGGTGTAGACGATGACCTGCGTGTCGCTGAGGTCTGGCAGCGCATCCAAAGGGATGCGGCGCATGGACCAGGCCGAGAGAAGGAGCAGCAGCAGCGTGCAGGCCAGCACGAGGAATTTGCGCTCGGCGGAGAAGCGGATGATGCGCTTGAGCATGGCCGCCTCCTAATGCTGATGACCGGCGGGCGCCGAGCCCATCTGCGCCATGGCCGCGCGCAGACTGGATTCGGAATCCACGAGGAAGGTCGCGCCGAGGACGATGGATTCGCCTGCCTCCAAACCCTCTTTCACTTCCACACGTCCGGAGGCACGGAGGCCAAGGCTTACTGCGCGGGGTTGGAAGCGACCCTCGCCCAAGGCGACGAAGATGACGGACCGGCCGCCGGAGTCGAGGACCGCGTCCTGGGGCACGGTGATGCTGCGCCGCCCCTTGGCGCGAAGCACCACTTCGCCAAACATCTCGGGCTTCAATTCGCCTTTGGGATTGGACACTTCAATGCGTACGCGCGCCGTACGGGTCTTGGGATCGAGCACTGGATCGATGAACGCGACGCGACCGGTGAAGGTACGCCCGGCAAGATTCATTTCGGCACCTTGGCCCACCTTCACCCGAGGCAGCTCAGGCTCGTAGATATCGCCGACGATCCAGACGTGGCTGAGATCCGTGATCTCGTAGAGCGCCTCGGCGGGTGACACGCGCTGACCCTGCACCACGGTCTTGGTCGTGACGACGCCGCTGATGGGACTACGCAAGGTGAGACTCTTCTGAACTTCACCGCCCTGTTCGAGACGGTCCAGTACCTCGGGGGGGACGTCCCACAGGAGAAGGCGTCGCTTAGCGGATGCCGCGAGGTCCTGGCCGCTGTCCTTCAAGAGTCCCCCTTCCAGGGCCTTTCTGGTTTTCAGCGCCAGTACGTATTCCTGCTGGGCGCTCACGAAATCAGGACTGTAGAGGCTCAACAGCGCCTGCCCCTTGGCAACGGGCTGGCCTGTGAAGTCCACGAAGAGCTTCTCCACGTAGCCTTCTACTTTCACACTCACTTTGCGGACGCGCGTTTCATCGGCCACTACGCGACCGGAGGCACGCAATTCGTCGCCCAGCGCACCTTCGCTGACCTTCTCGGTGCGCAGCCCGATGAGCTGCTGACGCTGCGCATCAATCTGGACTTCGGCGAGGCCAGGCACCGAGTGTGCTGTGTGGGATTCGCCCTCCACAGGTACCAGATCCATGCCGCAGATAGGACACGTGCCACCGTGATCCTGCACGATCTGGGGGTGCATGGGGCACTGGAAGAGCTGTTTCTTGGGCGTTTGAATCAGTGTTGAAGCGGGTTGTGGTGTGGGTTTGCGGAGAAGAGCGTTGAGGCCCCAACCCGCGGCGAGGCCAAGGATCAGAAGGGAGAGGGAGCGGAAGGTGGAACGCTGCATGGAAACTCCCTACATGCCGGACATGGAAGGTGAAGAAGAATTGGGTACGGTCCCCGAAGGCGCGGCGGTCACGACCGTCATGCTGCCGGCGCCTGAGGGCAGGGCCGTCGTTGAGAGGCCGTGGGCGCTGAGGCTCGGCGTGGGGCCAGGGCTGGCTTCCCGTAGGGCGATACCGAGGGCGTGGGCCTGCGCGCGGGATTGCAGAAAGGCGCTTTGATCAGCGAGCCAGCCATTGAGAGCTTCGAGGGTCTGAAGGAGGGTGGCGCGGCCAGATTGGAACTGGGCCAGCGAGGCACGCATGGCCGCTTCGCTTTGGATGAGCAGACCTTCGCGGTAGAGACGATCCGCCTCCAGCAAGGCTTCCAGCTGGGCCACGCGCTCCTCCGTGCGCTGGCGGAGTGCGAGTCGCAGGGCCTCTTTGGTGCCGCGCACGGAAGCTTGACCTTCTCGGCGTTCAGCAATGGCCTGGTTCTGCTTCGACTTCCGCCAGAGGGGGAGCGTGAACGAGACGCCCACCTGGTACATGGTTTCCATTCGCATGCCGTCCAGGCCGATGCGGGGCATGACGCCAAGCGAGACGGCGTAGTCAGGTTTGCGTTCAAGCTGAGCCAAAGCCATGGCCTTCTCGGCTTGGGATTCGGAGGCCTGGGCGGCTTTCAATTCAGGGCAGCGCACTTCGGCATCCTGCAGTGCAGTGGGAAACTCCGTCGCGTTTGGGAGCACGAGGGATTCGAGAGGTTCTGGCGTTTCAAGGGGCGTGTCCGGGGTGGCCGCACGGAGGCGGTTCACTTCGGCGAGAAAGCTCCGCTCCTCAGCCCGCAGAACGAGCACGTTCTGGCGCAGCCGAGTGCGTTCGAGCTGTACGCGCAGGAGGTCCGCTTGGCTGGCCTGACCCACCTCGTAGCGCATGCGTGCCGCCGCCTCAGCGCTCTCGAGCAGCGTCTCCTGATCTCGATGGAGCTTGAGTTGGGAACGGACGAGCAGGAGTCCGGTGTAGGCACGGCGGAGGTCCGCTTCCAGGGAGAGCCGGGCTCGTTCCACACCCGCTTCTCGGGCCGTGACGCCAAGGGCCGCGACTTGCTCGCGCAGGTCCCGTTTGCCTGGCCAATAGAGCGGCTGCGTCAGCATGATGCTCGCCCAGCTCGTCTCCATCCGCCCGAGGTTCCAACGCTCCAGCCCATCGTTCTGGATGCTTAACGAGAGTGTCGGGTCGGGCAGGGCTCGCGCCTGGGGCACCTGGGCTTGGGCCATGCGCACCTGGGCCTCGGCCCGAGCCAGGTCGGGATGGCGTGACAGAGCTTCAGTGAGAAGTCGGTCGAGGGTGGAATCAGGGGACGGGGCCTGGGCCTGCAGCACCAACGTGGGTGCCAAGGCCAGGCGCAGCAGAGTACGCATGAAAACCTCCGGATGGATTCAGGGCTTGGGCAGGCCGCGAATCAGATCCGGAGAGTGCTCAGAAGGGCGAGATGGGTGCCGAGGTCCGGTGGCGAGCTGCGGGGTTCTGGACGACCAGCGAGACCTGCTTGTGCACCGCGATCCGAGGCCGAGGCCACGGCAAGGGGCGCGGGGCAGGGATGGGGCTCATGTTTCGATTCCTGCTGCTCGGCGCTTTGGGGCGCAGCGAGAGGGGCTGCGAGAACCTGCCCGGAGGACGGGCTGGGGCAGCGGGGCGCAGGAGCCGGGGGTGGTGGGCAGGGGCAGCTGGCTTCGTCGCCGCAGCAGCAGGCCATGGCCTGAGGCTCGGACTGACCGGCAATGGGTTCTAGCCCACCGAAGAGGAGGGCAAACCCCAGGAAAAGCCGAAGAAGAAACCGCACGACATGACTCTACGGCAAAGGGACGCCTGCGGCCACGCTTTGTTCCCGGTCTGTGACCAGGATCTTTAGGCCGAGGCCCGCTTCATGCCCTTCACCGCCACAGACCAGATGAAGGCGATGAAGATCAGCAGCTTCACGAGGTGGATCCACACCACTTCGATGCCCACACCCCGGAGCACGATGGCTCGGATGATGCGGATGAAGTGCGTCACAGGGATCACCTCTCCCAGGATTCGGAAGGCCATGGGCATGCCGCTCAGCGGGAAGATGTAGTCCGAGAGAAAGACCATGGGCAGGAACATCATCAGGCTCATCTGGCTGGACTGGCCTTGGTTCTGAGCTACGGTGCTGATGCGGATACCCACGCCCAGCATGGCCACCATGAAGACGAAGGCACAGCCGTAGAGCAAAGGGATGCTTCCGGCGATGGGCACGTCGAAGAGGAGGTAAGCCAGGCTCAGCAGCACAGTCATCTGCATGTAGGCGATGACGATGATGGGGATGACCTTGCCAAGGAAGAGCTCTAGGGGCCGCACCGGCGTCACGAGGACCTGATCCAGCGTGCCGCGCTCCTTTTCCTTCACGATGCTGCCGGAGGCGAACATCACGCAGGTCATGCTGATGATGATGCCGACCAGGCCTGGGATGACGAAGTTCGGCGTGCGCAAGTTGGGGTTGTACCAGGGACGAATCCGCACATCGATGACGTTGGCCGGCTTGGTGGCCTGGCCGTAGCCCAGACGATCGAACATCAGAGTCGTGCTACGGATCTGACCAACGCCAAAGGCGACAGAAATGGCCGAGGACGCCACCGTGGCGTTGCTGGCATCCACCACGATCATCGCCTGGCCCGTGCCGCCGCTGCGGATCTTCCGCGCGTAATCGGGAGGGAACCACACACCCACTTGAACGGTGCCCTTGTCGATGAGGTTACGTAATTCGCCTTCGGTGGCCACATCCTTTTGAAGATCGAAGTATTGAGTGGCCTTGAGGGCTTCAAGGAAGTCGCGGCTTTCCTGGCTTCGGCTTTCGTCGTAGACCGCCGTGGGAAGGTGCTTCACGTCGTTGTTCAGAAACCCGTAAATCGTGATCTGAAGCAGCGGGATGAAGAGGATCATCACGATGGTCAACTTATCCCGACGGAGCTGCAGGAACTCCTTCCACACCAGGGCCTTGATGCGCTGCCACATGGTTAGTTCTCCTTACGGGACTTTTGAACGAGGTCGATGAAGAGGTCTTCCAGGCTCGGCAGATCGGGTAAAGAGCTCTGCAGATCGAAGCCTTGGGAGGTGAGATTTCTCAAGAGTGGTGCGGGATCGAGACCCGCAGGCAAGCTGAGGCGCAGGCCGCGGCCCAGCAGTTCTGCCGATATCACATCAGGAAGTGTCAGCGTGGCTTGCTGCAGCTCACGGAACCGCTCGCAGCGCAGATCGAGCACCTGTCGGCCCATGTCCTCTTTCAAGCCGCGAGGTTTGCCATAGGCCATGAGCTGGCCGGCCATGATGAAGGCCAAGCGATCGCACTGATCGGCTTCGCCCAGGTTGTGGGTGGTGACGAGGATGGTCATGCCGTCCTTCACTAGATCGTCCATGGCCTCCCAAAACATGCGGCGGCGCAGCGGATCGACGCCGCTGGTGGGCTCATCGAGGAAGAGCATGCGGGGACGGTGCAAGGTGGAAGAGGCGAGCGCCACACGCTGCTTCTCGCCTGTACTGAGCTTGGCGACGAGCAGATCTTGGAAGGGGCGGATCTGCATCTCGCGCTCACGCTGGGCGATGGCGTCATGCAGCGCTTCGCCTTCCAAACCGTAGAGACGTCCGAAGTAGGCGAGGTTCTCTCCGACGGTGAGATCATCCAGCAGGCTGAACTTCTGGCTCATGTAGCCGATCTGCGCGCGGACCTTGTCGGCATCGGTGAAGAGGTTGTGTCCGAGGGCCGTGGCCTGACCTTCGGTGGGCGCAAGCACGCCACAGAGCATCTTGATGGTGGTGCTCTTCCCGGCGCCGTTGGGGCCAAGAAACCCGAAGATCTCCTCGGGTTCCACCGTGAAGCTGAGCCGATTCACGGCGGTGAAATCGCCGAAGCGCTTGGTGAGGGATTCCACTTCCAGAACAGGTTCAGACATTCTGTTCTTCCTGTTCTTCCTGTTCTGCGAGGGCATGGAGGAAGGCGTCCTCGAGCGTCGCTTCGGTAAGCTCGACCCGCTCAACCCCTTGGATGGACTGGATCTTCGCCACAAGCGCGGCTCGATCTTGCTCTGGGAAGCGGGTGCGGATCTGCTCTCCTTCGCCGAAGAGATCCAAGGGTTGCATGCTCTGCAACTCCGCTTGTACCTGACGGCGCTTGGAGGTGACGACACGGAGGACGACGCCAGGCAACTCGGAGCGAAAATCCTGCAAATTGCCGGAGGCGAGCAGGCGGCCTTCGAACATGAAGTGCATGGCCATGGCGTACTCGGCCTCATCCATGTAGGGGCTGCTGAAGAGGATGGCGACGCCCTCGTCGTGCACCTGGTGGAGCAGGGTCCAGAATTCGCGGCGGCTCACGGGGTCCACGCCAGTGGTGGGCTCGTCCAACAAGAGCAACTGAGGAGAGGGTAAAAGGGCCACGCAAAGAGCCAGCTTCTGTTTCATGCCGCCAGAGAGGGCGCCGCTCATTCGGCTGCGGAAGCGGTCCAGATCCACGCGGGAGAGCAGCTCTTTGATGCGGGGCTCGGGCGATTTCATGCCGTAGAGCCCGGCCTGAAGGCGCATGTTCTCTTCCACCGTGAGGTCGGGAGCGAGGGCGAACACCTGGGGCACATAGCCGATGCCTTCGGGTGGGACCCGGCGGTGCAGCTCGCCTCCCGCGGGTTTCTGGAGCCCCATCAGCATGCGAAAGGTGGTGGTCTTGCCGGCGCCATCGGGACCAATGAGGCCGACGAGATCCCCTTCGGAGAGGCTTAGGTTGATGCCCTTCACGGCCTCCTTGGCACCGAATGCGCAGCGGAGGCCGCGCGCTTCAAGCAATGCGGTCATTTCCGGGAGACCTTGGGGGCGCCCAGGCGCACATCGACGGCTACGCCGGGAAGAACGCCCTGATCCCAGCCATGGGGCAGGTTGATGCGGGCCTGGTAGACGAGATTGATGCGCTCTTCTTTGGTCTCCACCATCTTGGGGGTGTACTCGGCCTCTTGGGAGACCTCATCCAAGGTGCCTTCGATGCTGAGGCCCGTGTGTACCTCTACGGTGACCTTCTCGCCCACTTGGCTTTGTGCCTGGATGGATTGGGGTAGGTATAGGCGGACCCAGAGCTTGTCCTGGCGAGCAATGGTAAGCACGGGCTGGCCGGGTGAAAGCACTGCTCCCACTTCGCGCAGACGGTGAATGACGATGCCGTCGAAGGGGGCGCGGATCTCGAGGAAGGAGGCTTGGGCCTTGGTGGCTTCCAGAGTGGCCTTTGCGCGTTTCGTTTCTGCAGCGGCGCCCAGGCGTTGCTCAGAGCGAGCGCCTGCATTCAATTCGGCGAGCGCCTTTTCCTGAAGATGAAGACTGGCCTCGGCCCGATCGCGGTCGGCCTGAGCGCGGTCCAGATCCGCCTGGCTCATCACCTTTTCACCGAAGAGGTTCTTGGTGCGGGTGAGGCTTTCTTCGGCCCACTTCAGGGCGGCTTGGGCGTCGCGCACCCGCGCCTCGCCTTGGGCGACGTCTTCCTTCCGGCTGCCATTGCTCAATTCAAGGCGTTTTGCTTCGGCGCTATCTACGGCGGCGAGGTCCCGCACCACTGCGGCATCCAGCTCCTCAGCGCTCACACGGGCCAGCAGATCGCCGGCTTTCACGCGTTGGCCTTCGGTGACCTTCAGCTCCACCAAGCGGCCGCCCACCCGGGGGCCGAGATCGCTGAGATAGGCTTCCACACGGCCATTGAGCACGGGGCGGTCATCCCGCTTGCAGGCCAGACCCGCGAGAAGCAGCGGGGCGATGAGAAAAGGGCGGAGGTTCATGGATTACTCGAAGAGGTCAGACGGGAGAGGGACGAGAGGATCAGCAGCGACACCGCGCCAGAAGGTGGCCATCCAAGCGCGTTCGGCTTGGGCGACGGCTTCGGGCCCTGGGATACCTGCAATGCGGGGCGCCATGGTTGGCAATACGTCGAGGATTTCTAAGTAAAGTTTGATAAAGAAGAAACCTGTGAGTTCAACAGGGATATCGGGGCGCAGCTCATGTCGTGCGATACCCTGGCGCAGCAGGCTCCAGATGGCCTGGCTCGCGGGTCTCATTCGTTCGGCCAACCGATCCTGGATGCCTTCGGCACCCCTGGCGATCTCACCCCTGATCACTGCGCGCAACCCAGCGTGGTGGCCAATATGCATGCGGTACAACCCCAGTGCATCCTTCAGCCGATAGGCGAGGGGCCGGGTATCGGTCTCCTCCGCCAGGGCCCGAAGGGATTCCACCATGGCCGGTATGCAACGATCCAAGAGGGCCAGGAACATCGCTTCCTTGGAGTCGAAGTGATAGTAGATCAACGCGGGGTCGCAGCCGGCTTCCTTGGCAATAGAGCGCAGGCTGGCTCCCTTTAACCCCTCTTCTGCGAATACTTTCTCCGCCGCACCGAGGATTTGGTCCGGCGTGACCCGACAGCCTTTGGGGCCGCGGCTTTTGAGGGGGGTAGGGTCGGTGGTCATGATTTCAACGCTTGTTGAATAATGCGAAATCCAAAGCCCGCGGTCAAGGGCAAAAAGAAAGGGCCCCGAAGGGCCCGATCTTGGAAAGGAAGTCGCCTACTCGACGGAGATGGGCGCTTCGATGGTGTAGTCGAGGCTGAGCACTTCGCCTTCTTCCCAGGCGATGCGGTTCTCTTCCACTTCGCGGATGCCCACCTGGGCCCAGAAGGAAGCGAGCTTAGGGGCGTCTTGAGCCTGGCCGTGCTTGTTCACCGGAACGATCACTTCCACCTTGGGGAAGGCGCCGCGCTGGAGCTGCTCACAGCGCTTGCCCGCCACGACGGCGAAGCGGTACTTGTTTCCGATTTCCTCGGGCACGCGGACGATGGTGCGCTGATTCATTGGGACTCCCGAACGGACAAAGGTACCATTCCGCCTTCGGCAAATCCAGACTTTCCTGTAGGATGGCCCTCCCAGGAGAGGGTGATGGAACGCGGACATCTGTGGATGAGTGCCTTTCGGACCAACCAGGGGCTTCTGGAGCGCAATCTTCCCGGCTTAGATAGCGCGCTGGCAAAGACTTCTCCGGCCTCCGGAGTCAGCAGCGCCGCTTGGCTCGTGGGGCACATGATCGTTGCGCGCAGGGGCCTATTGGCCCTGCTGGGATCCCCCCAGCCGAAGGACCCTTCGCTGGAGGCCTATGGCCGAGGAGGAGATGGCCAGGGGGGGGGACACTCTTGGGATGATCTCCTCACCTCCTTTGGCGCCCTCGACGGAGAGTTGAAGGCGGCCTTCCGTGCTGTGAAGGATTGGGATGCTCCGACCCTGAATCCCGCCCTCAAGATCGAGCAAACCCTGGAGCAGGTGGTCTGCTTCCTCCACACACACGAGGCTTACCACATCGGTCAGATGGGCCTGATTCGGAAGCTGCTGGGATTAGAAGGCGGCATCAAGTGAAGCTGCTGCTTGGCATCCCTGGCGGCATCGCCGCTTACAAGGCCGCAGACCTTGCGAGGTTGCTCACCCGCGAGGGGCACACCGTGCGCTGCGTGCTCACGGAGGCCGGTGCCCGTTTCATTTCGCCTTTAACGCTGGCGAGCCTTACGGGCCAAGACGTCTACGGCGCCAACCCCGACCGCAATGAGTGGCGTCCCAGTCCCACGGTGGAGCACATCGAGCTCGCCCGTTGGGCGGACGTGGTGGCCATCGTTCCGGCCACCGCCGACCTCATCGGAAAAACGGCCAATGGCCTGGCCTCAGACCTTCTCACCACCATCCTATTGGCCACGCGCGCACCGGTGCTGTGGGCTCCCGCGATGAACACCGGCATGTGGGAACACCCGGCCGTGCAGGCCAATCTCCAGCGGGTGCAATCTTGGGGCCACCAGGTGGTTCAGCCGGTGGAAGGGATCTTGGCCTGTGGAGAAGAGGGCGGCGGCAAGCTCCCGGATATCGAGCTCATTGCCGAGGCGATCCGAACCACGGGATCGCCTCGCATACCCTCGCTGCAGGGGAAGAAGATCCTGATCACCGCAGGGCCCACGCGGGAGGATCTGGATCCCGTCCGCACCATCACCAACCGCAGCACAGGAGCCATGGGCGTCGAGTTGGCCCGAGCTCTTCGCAATGCGGGCGCTGAAGTGTATCTCGTGCTTGGCGGAGACCTGCCTGCCCCCTACGGTGTCTCGACCACGCGAATTCGCAGCGCCGAGGACATGCTGAAAGCCTGTGAATCCCTTTGGCCTCGGATGAATGGCCTTTTCGCCGCCGCCGCGGTGGCGGATCAGCGGCCGGAACGCACGGCGAAGGAGAAGGTGAAGAAGACCGATGGCGCTGAACAGCTAACGCTGGTGCGCACACCGGATGTGCTGGCGACGCTCTCGTCTCAAAAGAAGGCGGGTCAATGGCTGGTGGGGTTTGCTGCAGAAAGCGAGCAGCATGAGGCCCACGCCGAAGGGAAACGCCTGAAGAAGGGCCTGGATGCCGTGCTCGTGAACGATATCCAGGGAGGGAAGGGATTTGGCGCTCAGGCCAACAGCCTCACGCCCATTACCGAGGAAGGGCGGGGGGACACCCTCGGCCCCCTTCCTAAAGAGGCTTTGGCCCAGGCCGTCGTGTCTTGGTGGGCCGCGCGATTGGGTTGATCAAAGATCCGGGTTGAGCCACGCCAGCACGTCGCTGGGCCGACCTGGAACTTCGCCGACTCGAACCGCCACCACCACGATCCATCCCGCGGGGCGACGCAGGGTGGTGAGATCCATGAGCACCGTGCCTCCCGGTTTGGGGAGATCCGGTCTGCGCCGCTCGAAGATGACCTCTCCCTTGGTGAGGATCTCTTCCGCGGTGGGTTTGACGAGGCCGAGGGGCAGGTGCAGGATCCGGATCTGCTCCAGCCCCACGAGCTCTTGATTCTGCTGATCCCTCGTCGGGGTGAGGACTTCCAGCTTGCGCAGGCCCACCCACTGCGCCTGCGGGGCCTGTGGCGCGACGCGGGGCCGGGGCTGCGGATCGCCCTTGCGGGCGCACCCGAGGGACATGGCGCAGACTGCAAGGCTGAAGGAAAGAAGCCCCTTTGGTAGGCTGAAGGGTCGCATCCATTCATTCTGCGCTGAGGTCCTCATGCCGGTCACCAAAGTCCTGATTGCTAATCGAGGGGACGAGGTCCCCTCCGCAAGGGCGCGGTAGCGCCTGAGTGGGAGCGAAGCGATCGGGGACCGGTCCCCGCGCCATGCACGACACAATGAATTGTTAAGGATGAACCCTATGCCAGTGACCAAAGTTTTGATCGCGAACCGCGGGGAAATTGCCTGTCGAGTCATCCGCACCTGTCGGGCGATGGGCATTCCTACGGTAGCTGTCTACTCCGAAGCCGACCGCGGCGCGCTGCATGTGCGCATGGCGGACGAGGCTTACTTCATCGGGCCTGCTGCGGCCCGGGAGAGCTACCTCGTGGTGGACAAGATCCTCGCTGTAGCCAAGCAGAGTGGCGCGGACGCCATCCATCCCGGCTACGGCTTCCTCAGCGAGAACGCCGAGGCGGCCAAGCGCTTCGAGGCCGAAGGCATCACCTTCATTGGTCCGCGTCCTGATGCCATCGTCGCCATGGGCTCCAAGACAGCCGCTCGCGAAGTGGCCATCGCCGCCGGCTGCCCTGTGGTGCCTGGCATCCAAAAGACCATGGGCGAGGAGGAGTTGCTCGTCGAGGCCCAGAAGATGGGCTTCCCCGTCATGCTGAAGGCCGCCATGGGTGGTGGCGGTAAGGGCATGCGTCTCGTTCACAAGCCCGAGGAATTCACCGCGTCTCTGGCCCGCGCCCGAGGTGAGGCCCTCAGCGCCTTCGGCGACGACAGCGTCTACGTGGAAAAGGCCATCATCCAGCCGCGGCACATCGAGATCCAGGTCTTCGGCGATCAGCACGGCAACTGTGTCTATCTCTGGGAACGCGAGTGCTCGGTGCAGCGCCGCCATCAGAAGGTCATCGAAGAGGCTCCTTCTCCTCACGTGACGCCTGAGATGCGCAAGGCCATGGGCGAAGCCGCGTTGAAGGTGGCCCGCGCCGTGAATTACGTTGGTGCAGGCACAGTGGAATTTCTTGCGGATGCCGACCGCAACTTCTACTTCTTGGAAATGAATACACGCCTTCAGGTGGAGCACCCCGTCACCGAATGGATCACCGGCCTCGACCTTGTGGAATGGCAGATCCGCGTGGCGCGCGGCGAGAAGCTGCCCCTCACTCAGGAGCAGATCCCCCTCAACGGCTGGTCCATGGAATGCCGCATCTACGCGGAAGACCCGGATAAGAACTTCATGCCGTCTCCCGGCAAGATCACCTTCCTCCGCACCCCTGCGGGCCCGGGCGTCCGCGATGACAGCGGGGTCTACGAGGGCAGCGAGGTGCCCATGTTCTACGACCCCATGATCAGCAAGCTGAGTACCTGGGGCCCCACCCGCGAGGCGGCCATCCGCCGTATGCGCGCGGCGCTCGGCGAGTACCGCATCGGGGGCATCCGCCACAATGTGGCCTTCCATGAGGTGCTCATGGAGCATGAGCCCTTCCGTTCAGGTGCCCTTCACACTGGCATGTTGGATAAGCCCTTTTGGAAGAAGAAGGAGCAAGGTCCCAACCTCAAGTTCGCCGTGGCCGCCGCGCTCATGCAGGAGCTGGAGGCGGAAGAGCGACGCGCCGCTCAACCCGCAGGGAGCGGCGATGGGAAGCCCGATGCCTGGAAGCATTGGGGCAAGTTCAACCGACTGTGATCTTCTGCGGATGACGATATGAAACGCACTCTTCTCCTCGGCAAAGAACAAATCGATGTGGAGCTGCTCCGTCAGGATGGCGTGACCACCCTGGTGTGGAATGGCGAAGCTCAGGTGGTAGACCTTCAGGAAGTGGAGCCCGGCTCCTACTCCGTGATCATGAACGGACGCTCCGTGGATGTTCGCGTGGATTCGGCAAAGAATCCTGATCCTGACGTGCAGGGCTTCCGTGCCAGCCTCTACGACGGCGCCTATGACTTCGCCATGCAGGATCCCCGTAAAGCCCTTCTTGCCGCTGCTGCTGGCGCCGCTGGTGCAGGTGGAACCCTGACTGCTCCCATGCCGGGCAAGGTGGTCAAAGTGCTCGTGAAGGAAGGCGATCGCGTGGAAGAGGGCCAATCCCTGCTCATCCTCGAAGCCATGAAGATGCAGAACGAGTACAAGGCGCCCTCAGCTGGGACCGTGACCAAGCTGCACGTGGGAGAGGGCAGCACCGTCGAGACGGCTACCCCCATGGTGGAGCTGAAGGCCCACGAAGCCTGACAACCACCGCGAACCAATATTCCTGCAGAGGCCCCTTGGTGACGAGAAGGGGTTGGGCTAGCATTGGCCCACCTTTTCCAAACACCTCGGAGGACGCATGCGTACAGCCATCCTGCTGGGCCTACTGACCACTGCTCTCGCGGCTCAGGAGGGTAACGGATACCTTCAAGCGCTCGTGGGCCAAGATCGCTTCGGAGGAGGCGACTTCAAAAACAGCACTGCGGTAGGCCTAGGCTTCGGCGGCTGGCTCACCAACCGCATCGGGCTGGATGCACGGGCGCTGGTGGCCAACATGGATCCGAAGACCGTCTCCTTGAGCGGCACGCGCTACTACGGATTGGGCAGTGTGAACTTCAACCTCCGGCCTGGGGCGGAAAATTGGTGGCCCTATCTCGCCGCGGGTCTAGGCATGACGGCCACTTCAGGCATATCGAGCAAATTTCAAGACAACGTGTATCACCTGAATATCCATGGTGGCGTGGGCATCATGGGCAAGGCCACGGAGCACTGCATGGTGAGCGCGGATTGGAAGGCGGTTCGCACCCCCACCGCAACTTCCAGCGTCACCGACAACCTCATCACGGTGGGGCTGGGTTTCCATTTCGGCGGCGGAAAGAAGGCCGCGCCGGTCGCTGCGCCTGTGACAGCTCCCACGCCGGCACCAGCTCCGCCTGCCCCCGCACCGAAGGCTGAGCCCGTAGCGCCGACCCCTGCGCCAGCTCCTGCCCCGGAGCCTGTGAAGGAAGAGGCGAAGCCGGTGCCACCACCGCCCCCTCCACCAGCTCCCAAGAAGATCGTGCTGGATGAGGCGAGCCTGCACTTCGCGAACGGCAAGGCGGATCTGGATGCGGATGGCGCCGCAGCGATCCGCAAGGTGGCGGAATCCCTGAAGGAGTTCACGGGCAAGTACACCGTGGTCGTGACGGGCTACACCTCCAACGTGGGAGGCAAGGCCTTCAATAAAGCGCTCTCCAAGCGGCGCGCCGATGCCGTGGCCAAGGTGCTCGTCGATTCAGGCGTGACCGCCGCTGCGGTGAGCACCGTTGGCGCCGGTCCCGATAACCCCGTCGCGGAAAACAAGACCAAGGCAGGCCAGGCGAAGAACCGCCGCGTGGAGATCGATGTCAAAGCCGAGGGCGAAAACATCGAAACCCGTAAGACCGAAACCTCGGTGAAGGAATAGTCCGCGCGATGCGCGCAGGGGGCCGAGAGGCCCCCTGTTTATTTAGGGAGCAGCCATGAGCTTCAAAGACGAGTTCAAATCCTTCGTGATGAAGGGCAACGTGGTGGATCTGGCCGTGGCCGTGGTCATCGGCGGCGCCTTCGGGAAGATCGTTGCGGCGCTGGTGGATGGCATCATCATGCCTCTCGTGGGAATGGCCGTTCCGGGCATCAAGTGGGACGAGATTACCGTCGGGCCGATCATTAAAGCTGCGACTGCCACCACCCCGGCGGTGCACGCGTTCAAGGTTGGAAACGTGGCTGGTGCGATCGTGGACTTCCTTTGTATTGCCTTCGTCGTCTTCCTCGTGTTTGTGAAAGGCTTCGCCAAATTCCATAAAAAAGAGGACACCCCGCTTCTAGCGCCCACGTCCAAGGAGTGCCCGCGCTGCCTCGAACAAGTTCCGCTGAAGGCCACGCGCTGCAAGCACTGCACGAGCGAGCTCGCGGGATGACCTTGCCTCAGACCGTTCCCGAGGTCATCAAGGCCTTGGGAGCCATCATCACCCAGGCCGAGGCCGAGAACAGTCGCCTCGGCCTTTTTCCTGCCCTCTACCGCAAGGTCACGGTGCGGGTTCAGGAGGGTATCGCCTCCGGTCGTTTCGAGAACGGCGAGCTCATGGCCCGACTCGATGTCCTCTTCGCCAACCGCTACCTTGCGGCCTACAACGCCTATCGCGCGGGTGAGCTCTGCAGCGCCTGCTGGGCTTTGGCTTTTGAAGCCACCCACCGTTGGCGACCCACGGTGCTGCAGCATCTTCTGCTCGGGATGGCTGCGCACATCCAGTTCGATCTAGGCATCGCTGCAGCCACCGTCGCACCGGGCCCAGAACTGGAGAGGCTTCGCCAGGATTTCATGCAGATCAACGCGGTGCTCGGCGAATTGGTGGCCGAAGTGCAGGGCGAGCTGGACCGACTTTCCCCCTGGATGGCCTTCGCAGATGTTGCCACCGGGAACTTGGACGACGCGATGGCTCGATTTGGGATGGACGCCGTGCGGGATGGCGCCTGGCGGTTCGCCCAAGAGTTGGCCGCGCTCCCTCCCGATCAATGGCCAGATCGGCTAAAAGCCGCAGATGCTGCCGTGGCGGACGTATCCCGTGCTCTGGCCTCCCCTGGCCCGTTGCTTTCTTTTCTCTTATGGGTGGTCCGGTTGGCGGAACGGCACCGCCCTGCGGAGGCGATCCGGATCTTGGCGGGAGGCTGATCCTCTCACCCCGGCCGAGAACCCCTTGGCGCTGAAGGCTCCTCGTGGTGAACTAGTCCCTTAACTTCCGGAGGCTTGGGTGCCTCCGCCGACGCACGAGGGCGCCGATGAGCGAGCAGGCCAAGGCCAAGAAATACCCCGTCTTCCTCCCCAAGACGGATTTCGCGATGAAGGCCGACTTGCCGCAGCGCGAACCGAAGCGACTGGAGCAGTGGAAGGCCGCAGGCCTTTACGCTCGCATCGAAGCCAAGCGCCGCGTCGACAATGCCGCGGGCAAGGGCAGGGGACGGCGTGTGCTGCATGATGGACCGCCCTATGCCAACGGCGGCATCCATATCGGCCACGCGCTCAACAAGATCCTCAAGGATTTCGTCGTCAAGACCAGCTGGCTCGAAGGCTATGAAAGCCCCTACGTGCCAGGCTGGGATTGCCACGGCCTCCCCATCGAACACGCCGTGGAGAAGGATCTCGGCCCCAAGCGCCGGGAGATGAGCCGCGCGGACTTTCTCAAGCACTGCCGCGCTTACGCTCAAAAGTGGATCGATACCCAGCGCACGGCCTTCCAGCGCCTGGGCGTGCTCGGCGCTTGGGAAGAGCCCTACGTCACCATGGCTCCCGCCTACGAGGCGGCCATCGTGCGTCAGTTGGGCAAGCTCTTCGAGCACGGCTGCGTCACCCGCAAGCTGAAGGTAGTGCATTGGAGCTACGGCGCGCGTACGGCGCTGGCTGAAGCCGAAGTCGAGTATGCGGATAAGACGAGTCCCGCAGTGACGGTGGCCTTCCCGGTGCCTGATGCTGAGGCGAAGCGCATGGAACTGCCCACGCCGCTCTACCTCCCCATCTGGACGACGACGCCCTGGACCCTGCCCAGCAACCGCGCCATCGCCATGCACGCGGATTTGGAGTACGCGGTCGTCAAGGCTGCCGATGCCCATTACGTTATCGCCGTGCCGCTCCTCGAAGACTTCCAGAAGAAGCTGGGCACGGAACTGCACACCGTGCAGACCCGCAAGGGCAAAGAGTTTCAGACCCTCGTGGCCCGCCATGCCTGGCTCGATCGGGAATCCCCCGTGTTGCTCGGCGACCACGTCACTGCGGACGCGGGCACAGGCCTCGTGCACACGGCGCCTGACCACGGTGTCGATGACTTCCACCTCGCCCACCACCTGGGCCTCTTCCAGCTCGTCGGGCCCGATGGCAAGTTCACCGCCGCGGTGAATGATCCCGAGCTCGAAGGGAAGAACATCTTCGACAGCAATCCGCTGGTCGTGGAGAAGCTGAAGACCGCGGGCCGACTGCTCCATCAGGACAGCCTGCTCCACAGCTATCCGCACTGCTGGCGCACGAAGACGCCCATCCTCTTCCGCGCCACGGAGCAGTGGTTCATCACCATGGATGACGCTATCCAGGGTGGACCCAGCGCCGGCAAGAGTCTGCGCGAAGCCGGCCTTGAGGGTGTGGAAGGCACCACGTGGGTGCCGGCCATCGGCCGCAACCGCATTCACGCGATGATCGCCGGCCGCCCCGATTGGTGCATCAGCCGTCAGCGCGCTTGGGGTACGCCCATCACGGTGCTGCGCCATGTGGAGACAGGCGAACCCTTCGTGCATCCCGAACTCTTCGAACGCGCTGCCAAGCTCATCGAGCAGGGCGGCATCGAAGCCTGGGCCGATGCTGATGTCGCTGAGCTGGCCAAGGGGCTGGGCATTGACGCGGCGATGTACCAGAAAGAGACCGACATCCTCGATGTGTGGATCGATTCGGTCGTATCCGCCACCATCGTCTTCGATAGCCACCCGGATCCCACCACCTCGGACTCGGACAATTTCACTCACCCCGGAGCCACCGAGACACCCAGACAC
>JACXTT010001518.1_pt1 | contig 38553 bp, 35 predicted proteins | sample 9270951 | NCBI WGS metagenome assembly JACXTT01 (sample SAMN15532306, study PRJNA645909) | rock metagenome | isolation source: weathered quartz diorite | place: Puerto Rico | collected 2017-06-21
GGCGGAATGAACAACGCGCCGCGGCTGTCGGGATCGTTCTGCGCGTACAACTGCTTGCCGAAAGGTCCGTAGGGCATGCGCTGATACGCGGTGCCTTGAATCATGCCTCCGTCGAGCGTGACTTTGAAGGCGCCGAATTTGAGCCAGTCCGAATTCGAGGCATTAGTCTTCCAGTCTCCGTGCGAACGGATCTCGCTTACGGCGTCCTCGACAGGCTGTGCGGCATTCAACCGCCACGTCATCACTACGCGAAGAGGAAGTTGATGCGCGGCTTCGATGTCGTGATACAAGTCAATGTCTTCGGCTGTGACGGCGCGGTCGCCGACGGCAGTGAGGCCCGCGGCGCGGTAGCGATCGAGTTGCGCGCGCATCGCCTTCAACTTCTCTTCCTTCGTGAAAACTTCGGCTTTGTTGGCGGCAGTGGTGAGCGTCGGCGTATTGCGCAGAATCCCGTTGGGCTCTCCGTTCTTGTCCTTGACGATCTGCCCCGCTGGAGGATCGGGAGTGTTGCGCGTGATGCCGCAGACTTCGAGTCCACGAGTGTTGAGCACTGAAACATAGCTCGAGTCCAGAAACACCGGATGATCAGTCACCACATCCAGATCGCGCTTATCGGGGATTCGCATTTCGGACAGCCGAGTGGCGAACGTGCGCGGCACGAGGATCCACTGTCCCTTGGGGACGACTTTCGCACGCTGGCGAATATAGTCCTGAATGTCGCCAACGGACTTGAAGCGCGGCATCGGATCGCGGAACTCGCTGAGCGCCGCGCTGAGCGTATGGACGTGGCTGTCGATCAGCCCGGGCAGCATCGTTTTGCCGCCGAGATCCACCACGCGGGTATTCGCGCCGCGCTCTGCTTTGAGAACATCCGCGGACTTCCCCGTGCGAACGATGCGCGCGCCGCGAACCGCCACGGCTTCGACAATCGTGAACTTTGCGTCCACCGTGAGAATCTTGCCGTTGTGCAGAATCAGGTCGGCGTCCGCCGCGGTAAAACTGAGGATCGAGGCCAGAGCAGAAACCAGCATGTACGTGTGGCTTATTGTATAAGGATTCATGCTCGCTCTGTTTCTATTGCTCGCGCCGCTCGCTACCCAATCGAACGATGTATTCGTCTCTGGTGAGGGCGGCTATCACACGTATCGCATTCCGGCGATGGTCGCCACGCGCAGAGGCACGCTACTTGCTTTCTGCGAGGGTCGGCGAAGTTCCTCGAGCGACGCCGGGGATATCGACCTGCTGCTGCGCCGAAGCTTCGATCAAGGCAAGACGTGGGGTCCCGTGCAAGTAGTGGCGGACATGGGCGTCGACACGATCGGCAATCCCGCGCCTGTGGTGGACGAGAAGACCGGTGACATAGTAATGCTGCTCACCGCCAACGGCGGACGTGTGACCGAACGCATGATCGAGAACGGCGAGGGCGATCGCACGGTGTGGGTGGTTCGCAGTTCGGACGATGGCGCAACCTGGACCAGGCCCGTCGAGATTACATCGCAGGTGAAGCGGCCCGATTGGACGTGGTACGCCACTGGTCCAGGCAACGGGATCCAACTGCGCACAAGCGGACGGCTGGTGATCGCCTGCGACCATAAACGGCGAGCCACAAAATCGAGCCACTCGCATCTTATCTACAGCGATGATCACGGAGCGAGTTGGAAGATCGGCGCGATTGCCGAGGAAAAAACCAATGAATCCGCGGTCGCGGAACTCGCCAATGGAGAACTAGTGTTCAACATGCGCAGCTATCACGGCCGAAACCGGCGAGCGGTGCAGCGCAGCAACGATGCAGGCCTGACGTTATCGAAGCTCGAATTGGACGAAGCGCTGGTGGAACCGGTCTGCCAGGCGAGCCTGATCCGATTCGGCCGCGGCTTGTTGTTTGCGAATCCCGCTGCAACAACGAGAACGAGAATGACAGTGCGGTTCAGCAAAGACGGCGGCAAATCGTGGGGAAAGTCGAAAGTAGTGTGGGAAGGCCCCGCCGCATATTCGTCGTTGACCGGACTGCGGCGGGGAAAAATCGGACTGCTCTACGAACGGGGCGAAAAGAACGCCTACGAACGAATCTCGTTCACTGTGTTGCGGCTCGCGGACCTGCGATAGCGGAACCGCGCAAAACAAACCAGGCCCGCGCCAATCGCCACGAATCCCGCGGAACCAGGTTCCGGTGTGGCCGTCACCCCGAGCGGCGAAATCGATCCGGTGGCAGCGGAAAGATCGAGCGCGAAGTTCGACGTCCGTACGGTATCGGTCGCCGAATTGTAGTAGCTGCCAAGCCCGATGAAGCCGTCCCCCAGCGTTCCGCTGCCGAAATTCTCGGCGAACGAAAAGTTGTTGAATGCGCTCAGCACCAGCGTGTAATAGCCTGCGACAAGCGGCGCCTGCAAATTTGAGTCTGCGCAAGCGAGCCCATCGGCGTTTGCCGGCGGACATCCGCCATCGTCGTTCGAGGTGACGAAGGTAGCCGTCGGTCCAAGGCCCGCAAAGAGAGACAGGTAGGTGTCGAAGCCGCCGCTGGGAATCACCTGCGAAGCTGCATTGACGCCGCCGCCGAAGCCCCAGGACTGGACATTCAGATTCGTGCCGTTGGTCGCGCTGAATTGATAGAAGAAAACATCGTTGGCGTCGAGCGGGTTCAGGCTGCCAACCAGGGAAATGTCCGCCATGGCCGCTGCGGCCGTGAACAGAAAAAGCGCTAAGAAGCGTAGTTGCATGAGAGGTTCCTTTAGTAAGTGATGTCCACCAGGTGGCCGGAAATCTGCACCTGCGCTGCGAGTTGATAAGGCGTGTAGCCCGAGTATCCGAAACCGATCGCCAGAGTGTCCGCGTAGATCTTCACGACTTCCGATTTGTAGAACTGCATCGGGGCCGTCACGGATTGCGTCATATCCAGATAGAAGTTCATCTGCGGGCTGCCTGCGACCGACGAGTTGATCAGGATGATCGGTTGCACGCCGCCTTGCGTCGACGCAGCCCCGCCGGAGACGGACACATATTCGAGGACCAGGCGTTTCCCCGTAGGAATTGGGATGTTCTGGTAGCTGAAGTCATTCAGGTTGACGATGATGTTTCTTTGAAAAGGCTGGCGGGCAGGCAGATCCGCATCGCGAACGAGCGCGGCTTTGATTGCCTGCGCCAGAGCGGAGCGTGGAACCGCCACCGACCCAACAACGATGACGGCGCAAAAAACGCCAAGCGTAACAAGATGCTTCTTGAAAGTAGTAAATGCAAGCATGATCTGTGAGTTCTCCTCCGGGGTTTGTGGACCGTACTTCAGATCCATGACGCCCCAAGCGGAGAATCCACAGCGATGATGTCAGTCTAAGGTTTATTTCGTTCCGGTCTGGGTAGAAACCGGCAGGACCACCTTACGGCCGGTTTGCTGCGATCCATCGCCCCGCAACCACACGGTCACCGGCGCAAGCGGGCTCGGCGGAGGCCACGGCAGCACCACCCGCAGAGTCTGCGAAACGTCACTCGAAGCAGACACAGCCTTCGGCGAGGCGGCAACCGCGATGCCGGGCTGCCCTTCCCATCCGGCCTTTTCGATCACCTCGAGATCTGCGCCCCGCAACACCGCGACATATCCTCCAGCGGACTTCTCGTCCGTCCATGCGAGCGACGCGATCCTCGGCAGGCGAACCACACGGCCCGCGCTGAACGGCGCCGACTTGCCCGACGCGCCGCTTTCGATCGAAAGCTGCAGGTCGCAGCCGGACTGTCCCACCGACCCGGGATCGAACGCCGCGAAGTACGTCCCCGCACCCGCCGCCGAAGCGTCGAACTTGGTTCCACCGGCGCGACGTTCGCCAAGCCGGATCTTCATGGCGCCGAGCGAACGAGTTGCGTCCCCGCAATCCGCCACCAGGGATGCGGGCGCCTCCACATTGTCCGCGCGAATGGTGAACGAAACGAGCGTGCCCGACGGCAATTCGCCATCGCGCAGCGCGGCCGGCAATTCATCGGGCAGCGCCGCCGTGGCGGCCGTCACGTTGGGCTTGGGACCCGCTACCTGAAACGTCAATCCCGAACTCGCAGGTGTCCGTAGCCGCGCTCCCCGCTTCACATTCGCGGCAAGCATGACAATCGCGTCGCGTTCGGTGTCCGAGCCGTCGAGCATCTGCACTTTCACGCCTTCCGGCGTCTCGATCGCGGGCGGCAACCGGTCGAGATCCGTGCCTCGCAACGTGACGCGCTGTTTCGCTTCGCCGAGATTCAGCAGCACCGGAAGATTCGAGATCCGCGGCGGCGGGGGAGCGACGCGCAGCGGAATTTCAGCGGATTTGCCATTCATCTGTTGCACCGAAAGCAGGTACGCTCCGGAATGAAAGATCTCGGTGTTCAATTCCAGTTCCAGGCGGTTCTGCGGACCCCGGCGATACCCCTGCGGAAGCTGAAATTCCAGCTCGGTGTTGATTGCGCCCAGCTTCCCTGCCCGCTTGAGACGGACGTGATCCACAAACTGAAAGTCCGTGCCTTCCACTTCAATGGCGGCCATGCCAGTGTTCTCCACCAGCTTCGCTTCCGATTCCGCCGTGAGCCGGGATTGTTTCAAATCGCCTGCAGTCGAGACACGCCACGCGCCATCGATATTGATCGTTTCCCAATCCCAACGGCCGCGCAATTTGTAGGAACCAGGCGCGACTTCCACTTTGCGCAGATCGATCTCCGCCCAGCCGCGCGCCGCGGTTCGCAGGCGCACCGGGGTCTCTTTGTTGGTCCCCGCGTCGACGAGGCTCCAGTCGCGAACGCGATCGAGTAGCGGCCATTCCTCTCTATTCGCGGTGCGTAAGGCGATGGTGCTGCGTGCGCCGGTCGCGATACTCAGGTCCGATGTCTGCGTGAATTTCGGAGCGTTCGCGTTGGTGAGTTGATAACCCCACAGGTACACGATTCGATTGCGGGTCTTTGCGAGCGACTTTTGCGCGCAGAGCGTCAAGCCGTCCGGCGCCGCGGTTTCCGCATACACGGTGCGGAACTCGGAATCGGGCATCAACCAGGTCTTGGCCATGCTGAGAGCGCCGCCGCCGGGAAAGAGGCCGCCCGCATTCTCAAAGAACATGTCCGCCGCGAGCCCCGAACGCGTCTGTGGACCCACGGTGCGCCCGCCGTTCAAGGGATTGAAGTAGGTTGACGTCGGATTGAGCGCGCGGGCCAGCGTAAACACGGCCTGTTCCGCAGGTGTGCCGCCGCGCATCGTGCGAGCCGGATCTTCGACCGTTTCTTCTTCCTCGTCGAGCACGTTGAGTGTCTCGAGGCTGCCTTCGAGCTGCACGGTGCGCTCGGCATAGCGCGCGAGATCGTCAATCAATTCGTCGTCACGCGAAACAAGGTTCGCTACTCGCTTTTCGTCGAGCCCTTGTGGCGCAAATACCACAAGCAAGGTGCCGATGCGAAAAGGCGCGGTCCATTCACTGGTCACGCCCGCCGGTTTCGGCTCGAGCACAGTCGCGCCGGACACGGCGCGTTGATCGAGGTCCGCCGGTACAATGACGATCGCTAGCTTGCCGTTCTTTTTCAGACTATCCGGAAGCTGGATCGGTTCATATGTGATTTTGCTGTTGGCGGCAATATTGTTGACGGAACGCATGGCCAGCGGGTTAGCGCCGGTGGGCGGTTTGACGAGCAGGCGAAAGGTTCCGACAGCGGAGGTTCCGTTGCAGGTTCCGGCAAAAGCCGCGAGAGACAAAAGCAAAGCAGAAAAAAGAAACCGGGCCATGTTTCTACTGTAGCCGTGTGTTTGCCCTGTCGCAGGGTGGTGCAAATGCGCTAGATTCAGTTCGCCTTCGTGAACACCAGCACGTGCTGCCTGGGCAGCTTGTCGATCTTCTCGCTGAGCTTGAAACCCTCGGCTTCCACTTCGAGCTTCGCGGTCTTAACGCTCATTTTGTGTTCGGGCCGGATCGGGACCTCAGGATCCTCCTCGCGGTATTCGAGCAACACCAGCCGCCCTGTGGGTTTGAGGGCCGTCCGCATCTTGCGCAGCATCTCCTGCGGCTTTGAGAACTCGTGATAGACGTCCACCATGATAATGAGGTCGATCGCGTTCTCGGGAAGCATGGGATCGCTTTCCGTCGCCAGAACCGTCTCGATGTTACGGACCTTTTCGCGCGCCGCGTTGCGCACGAGGCGCTTCAGCATGGGTTCCTGCAGGTCGCTCGCGTACACCTTGCCAGCCGGACCCACCTTTCGCGCCATGCGGATGCTGAAGTAGCCCGTGCCGGCGCCGACATCGGCCACCACCATTCCTTTTTCGAGCCGCAGCAGGTCGATGGCGACGCCCGGATTCTCCTCGTTGTCGCGTTCGGGGCGCTCGAGCCAGTCCGCCCCGCCATAGCCCATCACCATTGCGTACTTCCGCCCCGAGATCGGGTGGACGCCCGGCGAGGATTGCGCGACGCTGTAGTTTGGTACAGTTACGAGCAAACACAAAACTGCAAACAGACTGGAGAATTGTTGTTTCATGAGCGGACCCCTCGAACACTGGAACCGGCGGCAGATTCTATCTCTGGGCGCTGCTGCGCTTTTGGCCAGTTCTTGCACGCCGCCCAAAACAAAGATAACCCGCAAGACCGTAAGCCTGGGCGAGCGCGCCGAGGCTGGTCCGTTTGTATTTGTCGCGCTCGAAGCTAATTGGGCGATGCAGCTAGGCGGCGTGCCCAACGTTCGCATGGCGAAAAACCAGTTCATGAGCGTGCGCATCTCCATCACCAACCAGGGCGGCACGTCCGCGGGATGCCCCTTGCTTGCGCTAGTGGACGATAGCGACAACCGCTACCCTGAGGTGGACGACGCGAAGGAGCAGGAAAACTGGCTGGGCATGATCCGCATGATCGCCCCCGCGGATACGGAATTCGGCTGGATTGTCTTCGATGTGGCGCCGTCGTCGTACGTGCTGCGGCTATCCGACGGCAACGTCGAAAACGAGCATGTAGCGTTTGTGGATATCCCGCTCCGGCTAAGTTGACAACAAAGTAGAGATGCCTGCCGGGCCCTGGCGCCTTTCGAGCCGGGCGCGGAGTTCCGCGCGAGCGCGCAATAGCCGCGATTTAGCAGCGGCCACCGAAATGCCGAGCTTCTGCGCCACTTCGGGCATAGGGAGTTCCTGCATGTCACGCAGCAGGAACACCTTGCGGAGCAGCGGAGGTATGCGGCTGACTTCGTGCCGCAGCACCTCGCCGAGTTCGGTTTCGGCGACGACCGCTTCGGGCGTCGGCTGCTCATCCGGCAACTCCGATGTCAGCGCATCGTCACCCACGGATTCATCGATATAGAAGAAGCGGGCGCGGCGGGCCTGGCGCAATCGCATCAGGCATTGGTTGACGACAATGCGAGTCAGCCAGGTGGAAAACTTTGAATCCTGTTGAAACTGGCCGATGTGCTCGTACGCCTTCCACAAGGCGTTTTGCACCTCGTCTTCGGCGTCCTGTGGCGCCCGCAGGATCGAAAGAGCCATTTTCAAACAGCCCGGCCGGTGGCGCTGGATCAATTCGGCAAATGCCTCTTGATCTCCGGCCTGGGATCGTGTAACTAATTGATCATCAGGGTAAATCGTCAAGTCGTTCAGGCTTGTCATCGAATTTGCCTCGCTGTGAAACCTGGCCAAAAGGGATGTCTATGTTCGAAAGCGCTGACGGCAGCAACCCTCCCACAGAGTACACTGAAAACCCTTTAAGTACAACAGAAAGCCCCTCGATTGGGTTTAGCGACACTAAACTCAAAACGCTTGCCGAAGACGAAGACAGCGAGAAGACCATCCGCCGCGTTCTGTCCGCTTACGAGATTGGACGTAAGCTCCGGCAACTGCGGTTAAAGAAGAAAATTGCGCTCGTCGATTTGGGAAAGCACACCGGTTTGTCCGCGTCGATGCTCTCGCAGCTAGAGAACGGCAAGCTGATTCCGACGCTGCCGACGCTCGCCCGCATCGCCATGGTCTTTGATGTCGGAGTGGACCACTTCTTCGTAGACAAGAAGGGCCGGTATGTCTTTTCGGTGGTGCGCGGCAACGAACGGATCAAGTTCCCCGACGACCCGGAAAGCCCTAAACCAGCGTTTTTCTTCGAATGCCTGGCCTATTCGATACAGGACAAGTCGATCCAGTGTTACATGGCGGAGTTCCCCAAGCGGCTCGAGAGCGAAGTGTCGGAACATAGCCACGACGGCGCCGAGTTCCTGCATGTGCTGGAAGGCCAGTTGGAGATCCGCTATCATGACGAGGTCAACCTGCTGAACGCTGGAGATAGCGTGTACTTCGATGCGGCCGAGTCGCATTCCTATCGCGGGTTGTCGAAAAATGCGGCGAAGGCGATCGTCATCACGACGGCTCCTCGCGCCTAGCGGAAACTGCTTTAGCAGGACTGAATCGGATTGTGATAAAAACGCAACTGTACCTCAAGGTTGAACTCGAACACGACGAGGTTCGGGACGGCCAGAAGTTGACATTGGAGATTACAAAGGCCATCAAGCGGATCTACGGGGTTCGCAACGTGGAGGTTTCGAACTCGATGTCGGAGGAGCTGCCGGATCTTTCCGATTAGGCGCTCTCGAGGAACTTCTCGAGCTTCCGCTCCAGGCGATCGAGTCTCTTGATCTCGCATTCCCAGATGACGAGCACCTTCCAGCCGAGCTTTTTGAGCTCGCGCAAACTGGTATTGTCTCTTTGGCGATTTCTGGCGATTTTACCAGTCCAGTAGTCGCGGTTGTGTTTGGGCTCGCGCGCGCCTCTCGCGCAGTCGTGACCATGCCAAAAACAGCCGTGAACGAAGATTGCTTTACCCCTTCCCGGAAAGACGAGATCGGGTTTGCCGGGCAGGTCTTTGCGATGCAGTCGGAAGCGAAACCCAAGACGATGCGCTAACCGGCGGACGGTGAGTTCGGGGCCGGTATCCGCGCTTTTGACGGCCCGCATGATTCGGCTGCGTTGTTCCGGATTCTCCATCGCTACTTCAATTCGAGTTTAAGGCTGGGGTCGGTTTCGAACTCGTCGATCAGTTCGTTGTAGCGGCCCACGAGTTGCGCGATTGCGCCATTGCGTCCCGCGATGGTGAAGCGTCCTGCCTCGTACAGGTTCATCGCGAGAAACTGCTCTACCTCGAAAACATCGATGCGTTCGGCGATGCCGGCGTTCGAAGCCAGGCCGTCGGCGACCGCCACTCCGCGGTGCAGCGTGACGATGAGAGGCCGCAGGTTGGCGCCGAGGTTTTCGCCGCACTTCGCGATCAGCGCTTCGCCAGGCGAGGTTGTCACGTGGATCGCCACATCGCCCGCGAGAAAGTCGCCGTATCGCGCCGCGGGAGCGTCCGCGGTCGAAAAACAGTTGTGCTCGATTTGCCCCTTGCCGCCCAGCGCGCAATCGAGCGCGGCGCCGACCAGATGCTGCAAAACCGCGCCCGCGTAATGCATTCCCGGCGTGGATTTCTGCCGTTCCTGCGCCTGTTCGACGACATCGCGCACCATCATCCGCAGGCCCCGTGAGGCATCGATGCGGATCTTGAACGGCTTGCCGGCGAAGAACTCGCGGACCTTGCCGATCCAGAAATCCTCGATGGTTTCGAGGTCGAACGGGCCGAGGTTCTCGAGAGTATTGAGAAAGGCGGCGTACTTGCGCATGTTGGCGAGGCTTCCGCGCGAGGTCCGGCCGCCTTCCGATGCGAGCACGCGCGTGATGCCGTATCGCTGCAACACGGCTTGCACCGCGCCTTTGCCGAGGCCCAGCACTTGTCCTCCACCTTCGGTGAGCAGGACTTCGGTATCGAGCGGGAGGCCGAACTTCTTCGCGTGCTGCGTGACGATCAACGCCACGCAGAGCTCACCTTTGCCGCGGAACGAGTTTGCGGCAACGAAGCTCTGCAGTGCTTCCGCCAGCAATCAGGCCGCTGCCTTTCGATTTCGCGGCAACGCCTCGACCAGCGGGTTCAAGAGATGTTCGGCGAGAAACCGGACCACAGGAACCGCGACGCCGTCTCCCGCGAGATGATAAGCCTCGTTGTAATTGGCGGGTAGCATGTACGAATCCGGCAAGCCCATCAGCCGCGCGGCCTCGCGAGGGGATAGCAGACGCGAGCGGACCTTGGCGCCGTCCACGACGAGAATCGTCTGACGGCTCGAACCTCCTGCAGGAGTCCGCAAGCAACCAGCGACATCGTCAAAGCGAACCTCCGCGCGCTGCACTCGGATGCCGTTTTCGTTCGCCCGCGTGCGTTTGTAGACGCCGCCAACCATGGGGCGGCCCGCGCGTTTGGCCTTGTCCACCTTGTCGCGATTGATTTCGCTCATCATCGAGAGCAGGCGTTTGGTGTCGGCGGGGGAATGCCATTTGACGCCTTGGGGCGGATCCTCGAGCAGGTCCGCGAGGGTAACGCGACGAACGGGCGGCGCAGGAAGAGTCCACCAATGCCAGGCTTGTTTCACGCGCTGCGGCAATTGCTTCCAGGCGCCCGCCAGATTCGCCGGATGCCATCGTGGATCGGGCCCTGCTTGCGTGAGCGCCGCGGGAACTTCGACGTCGCTTTTGCAGGCGATAATGAACAGCCGGGGGCGCGACTGCGGAACAAAATGCACCGCATCGGCGACGATGGCGCCAAAGTTATAACCGGCTTTGGTCAGGGCGGTTCCGATGGCAGTGAAGTCCTTGCCTTCGTGCGAGGTCAAGGCGCCGCAAACATTCTCGAGCACGATGAGGTCAGGCGCCCGATCCTCCTCCGCCAGCGAAGTCATCAAGCGCCAGAAGGGCCAAAACGCGCCCGAACGGTTGCCGCCGAGACCCGCGTAATCGCCGGCTAGAGAAAGATCCTGGCAGGGAAACGAGGCCCATGCGAGTTCCGCTCCGCGCGGCAGATCGGCGGGTTGCACCGTCGCGACATCGGCGACCTCGAGATGATCGGCGCCCCAGTTCAGCGCATAGCTCGCGCCCTTCTTTGCGTCGAAGTCATTCGCGAACAGGCATTGCCAGTTGCCGCCGAGCCCGGCGCGCGCCATGCCACCACCCGCAAAGAATTCGTAGAACGCCGGCATTTTGGAAATCCGAAACAATGGCGCGAGAAAATGGTTTGGCCTCGAGCCCGCCTCGAACAATTCTAATTGGACCACACTACCACTTTTCGGAAAAGCTGCAGACGGTATGATGGCAGGCATGGAATTCCGCCAACGCTTCGCCGGCGTGAACGGCATACGCCTGCACTATATGGAAGCGGGCGATACGAGCGGCAAGCTGATGCTGTTCGTGCATGGCTTCCCGGAATTCTGGTACGAGTGGCGCGCTCAACTCGAGGAATTCGGCCGAGACCATCACGCCGTCGCCGTGGACCTTCGCGGCTACAACCTGTCGTCAAAGCCGCCCGAAGTGGAAGCCTATAAGACCAAGCATCTCGTCGAGGATGTTCACGCGCTTGCCGCGTTGCTGACCCCGGAACCTTTCACGCTCGTGGCGCACGATTGGGGAGGCGCTGTCGCCTGGGCCTTCGCCATTCAGCATCCGCAACTGCTGCACCGTCTCATCATTCTCAATTCGCCGCATCCTGCCGTGTTCGCGCGTGAGTTCGCCGCCAATCCAGCGCAGCGCCGCGCCAGCCAATACATGCGGCTGTTTCAAAGTCCCGAGGCGGAGGACATCGTTTCCGCGGGAAACTTCCGAATGTTGAAAGAGGCCGCGCTGAAGGGCCGTTCACCGGAAGATGTCGCGAAGTATGTCGAGGCGTGGTCACAACCCGGCGCTATCACCGGCGGACTGAACTATTACCGCGCGATGCGAGTCAAACCCGCAGCGCTCGACAACGAACCGGAGCCGTTTCCCGCCATCGATCCGGCCACGATGCGCGTGCATGCGCCGACCCGCGTGATCTGGGGCATGCAGGATGGCGCACTCACTCCCGGCAACCTCGAGGGCCTACCGGAGTTCGTACCGGGAATCGATATTGTGCGGGCGCCCGACGCCACGCACTGGATTGTCGCGGAAAAGCCAGAGCTGGTGAATCAGCTCATACGAGAATTCGTACAAGCACCACATCAAAGTGGGTTATACTAACGTCAACATATGTATCCCCTGAAAAAGGGCAAAGTCGCCCAACAAGCCCATGTCGGACTCCCACCCGGGACCTTCGAAGAGGAACACGGCCGCAAGGGATTCTTTGGCAAGTCGGCGCACCTGTATCACACGCACGCTCCGACCGGTTGGACCCGCTTTGAGGGCAAACTCCGGCCTCATTGCCTGGACCTCAACCTGGTCGAACCTTCCGATCTCGGCGATCCCGACGGATCGCCGCTGGCGGTGCTTGGCAACAACGACATCCGCATCTCGGTCTCGCGGCGCTCGAAGCCGATGCCGTTCTATTTCCGCAACGCCGACGGCGACGAGCTGTACTTCGTTCACCGCGGCTCGGGCGTCATCGAGACGGACTTCGGACCGCTTGCTTTCGAAAAGGGAGACTACATCAACATCCCGCGCGCGGTGACGTATCGCGTGCTGCCTGAGACTACAGACAATTTCTTTCTGATCATTCAATCGAAAGGCGAGTTCACTCCGCCCGACAAAGGCTTGCTCGGCCAGCACGCGCTCTACGATCCCGCGACGCTCGTGACGCCGGAACCGCAACCGGCTTTGGATGAAGATGGCAAGGAGTGGGAAGTCCGGATCCAGGTGGAGGACGAGTTCTCGAAGGTGTATTACCCCTTCAATCCCATCGACGTCATTGGCTGGAAGGGCGACCTCACCGCGTGGAAGCTCAACATGCGCGACATTCGCCCGGTGATGAGCCACCGCGCGCACCTGCCTCCTTCGGCGCACACGACGTTTGTCACCGCGGGCGCCGTAATCTGCAGTTTTCTGCCGCGCCCGCTCGAAGAGGATGCGGATGCGTTGCGGGTTCCGTTCTACCATCGCAACACCGATTACGACGAGTTTCTGTTCTATCACGACGGCGACTTCTTCAGCCGCGACAACATCAAAGCCGGTATGTGCACGCTGCACCCGCGCGGCATCCATCACGGGCCGCATCCCAAGGCGCTCGCCAACCAGCACCGAAAGACGCATACGGACGAATACGCGGTGATGCTCGACGGATTGAATCCAATCCACGTGCTGCCCGCGGGCGAGCAGGTGGAATGGCAGGAATACTGGGCGAGTTGGAAGGAACGAAAATAGTCGAATGACTCTGGATCCCTCGAAGGAACAGGCGCAAACCGTCTACAAACTGATGATCGGGATCATTGTGCCGCGGCCGATCGCGTTCGTGTCTACTGAGAACGCGCAGGGCGCGCGCAACCTCGCGCCATTCAGCTTCTTCACCGCGATCAGCGCGAATCCGCCGATCGTCTGCTTCTCGCCGATGCGGAATGGCAGAGGAGAAATGAAGGACACACTGCGCAACATCGAGGCGACGGGCGAGTACACCATCAATATCGTCAGCGAGGACTTTGCGGACAAGATGAATCTCTGTTCCGGCGAGTATCCGCCGGAGGTCGATGAATTCAAGGTTTCGGGGCTCACACCGGTGGCAAGCGACATCGTCAAGCCGGCGCGAGTGGGAGAATCGCGCGCGAGTATGGAATGCCGGCTCGTGCAAATCGTCGAAGCGAGCAAACTGCCTCTTGGCGGAAGCCTCGTGATGGGTGAGGTCGTCCGCTTTCACATTGCGGAAGAGATCAGCGGGGCTGACCTCCGCGTCGATCCCGACAAGCTGAACGCCATTGGGCGCATGGGCGGACCGACATATACGCGCACGCACGACCGGTTCGACATTCAGCGGCCGGTCGTCGTGAAGTAGATTCTTTTCGCCCGGAACTGATAGCGGCGAGCCGTTTGCGGCGTCTATCCAACATGCTGCGACTTCGAAAAAGAACCGCCGCCGCGCTCGTCGCGGCTCTTGCTGTAGCGGTGTGCGCGATTTACCTGGTGGACCGGTTCATGACCAGCCGCTGCGAGCGACGTTGTTATGGGAGCATCGATTCCGTCCCCAGCAGGCGCGTGGCGCTGCTGCTCGGAACCGGCAAGTACCTCCGCTAGGGCGAAAACCCGATGTATCGCGCCCGTATCGAAGCGGCGGCGCAACTCTGGCGGTCCGGCAAAGTGGACTACATCCTCGCAAGCGGCGACAACGGCCGCCGCGACTACGACGAACCTTCGCAGATGACCATCGATTTGGTGGACCTCGGCGTGCTGTTCGAGGCCATTTATCGGGATTATGCGGGCTTTCGTACGCTCGATTCGGTGGTGCGCGCCCGCAAGGTGTTTGGCCTCGCCGACGGCGACTGCATCATCGTCTCGCAACCGTTCCACAACGAGCGCGCGCTGTTTCTCGCCGATGCGGCAGGACTTCACGGCGCGATCGCGTTTCATGCCGCGGATGTGCCGTTTGCATATGCGGTGAAGACCAGGGTCCGCGAAAAATTCGCGCGTGTCGGCGCGCTGGCCGCCGTCTACCTCCTGCACCGCAAGCCGAAGTTCCTCGGGCCGCGCATTGAGATCGGAGTGACCCCTCCCATCTAGTCCGGGCGGAGTATCCCGTATACCTCTACACCCGCTCATGCTGGGACACGCCGGCGTGTCCCAGCGTAGGCGGGGTGGGTGGTACAACCCATCAGGAAAGGTATGATGTGACCAACTGAACCGGCGGCGAAAACGCCTTCTCTGATCTCAATCATCTTGGCGCCGCTATTTCGCGCCGGCCCTTTCGAGGACCTCTCGAATCTCCGTGTGCCCCCGTCGTGTCGCCCAGGCGAGCGGGGTCGCCCATGCAGGATCGTCCGGCAGATTCGTTTTAGCGCCGCGCCCCAGCAGAAACTCCACCATTTCCCTCTTTCCGAACTTCGCGGCCCAGGCCAGCGGCGTCGAAAGGAGGTCCTCATCGCGGGCATCGATGTCCGCGCCGTGATCCAGAAACAGCGCTGCACGTTCCACGTCGCCTTTTCGCGCGAACTCATGCAGCGGCGTGGCGCCCAGCCAATCCCGCTGGTTCGGGTTCATTCCCCGCTCAAACAGGAACTCGTTCAACTCCTGCGATTTGGCGGCGCAGGGCATGAACCGCGCGGCCAAATCCGGCTGGTAACGCAGCATCAAGCGCACGAACGATTCGCGCCCTTGGCCAACCGCGCTGCCAAAGGCTCCGGGATCGTCGGCGAGCGCGGGATTCGCGGCAAACACGGCGGCCGCCGTTTGGGTGTCGCCGTAATGAGCGAGCAATTCCACCGACCGCGCGGAACCGTAGGACACGAGCAATTCCACCATCGCCTCGTCCTCATTCATAATCGCAATGCTCAACGCGTCCGCCGAACTTTCCACCGGTGGACTCGGATACGCCCCGTGTTCGAGCAGGAGCTTGGCGACCTCGTGATGCCCGTTGTAAACGGCCGAGTACAGCGCATGACCCTTCGGCGCGATGCCTTCCTCTGGCAGGTTCGGGTCCGCGCCCCGCTCGAGGAGCAGACGTACGATCTCGATGTGCCCTTTGGCCGCGGCATTGCGTAGAGGCGCGCCGGCGCCGATGTAATACGTTACGTAGTCGGACACGCGGTTGGCTCGGCTGGGATCGGCGTCGAGCAGTTCGCGCACGCGTTCCAGATTTCCGATGTGCGCGGCCGTGTTCAGGTCTACCTCCGCCCCACGCGATACCAGGTGATCGAGGACTTCGCGAGGCGTTGTGGCGATATCCTTCGGAACATCGCGCCAGCCTCGATAGTTGTAGTCGCCATTGTACAGATGAATGGGCCTCGCTCCGTCGAAACGGCGCGCGTTGATGTCTGCGCCGAGGGCGAGCAGTTCATCGATCAGGTCCAGTTGGCGGGTCATCGTGGCCCAGTGAATCGGTTGATTCGAGGTTCTGTCGCCGGCGTGGAGGAGGTGCGGGGCCTGCCGCAAGAGAGTCCGGACCAGCCCGATGTTGCGGTCCCGAATCGCAGCGGCGACTGGCTCGCCGTCGGGCGAAGCATGCTGCATGAGAGAAAGATTGCTTTCCAGCAACGCGCCATTGTCGAGCAGGAAACTGGCAATCGCGACCCGATTTTCGCGAACCGCGAAATAGAGCGGGGTTCGATAGTTGTAGTGGCAGCGGACGAGGGCAGGATTGGCGCGCATCGCAGTTTGCACCGCGTCGAGATCCCCGGTGGTGACGTTGCAAAACAGGTTCCAAACCTCGACGCCGGTTCCGGCGGACCAAACGAGGGGTTCGTTCTTCTGAAGCTCAGCCGGGCGAAATCGGGGATTCAGCCTTCTCAATGGTTTGCCGCAACGCGGGGGCGCTGTCAAGAACAGAACTCCTCTGTGGTTAGTCCAGCTCGAGGTCCCAGATGCCGCGTCCGTAGGTGGCGGCCCGCAGGATTCGAGTAGTGAGGTGGAGGCGTATGGAGTTTACTGTCGTTAGCGGGAGGCCGGTTCCCAGCTGGTTCCAGTCGAGGCCCGCATTGGTGGAACGGTAGACTCCCAGGTCCGTGGCGGCATAGAGGGTCCCAGGGTTGGCGGGGTCGTAAATCAGGTCGTTAACCGGAGCATCCGGGAGCTGGCCCGTGCGATCCGTCCAGGTTGCGCCGCCGTCGGGGGAATAGTAGACGTGGCCTTTCCGATCGCTCGAGCGGAGGCCGGAATAGGTGACGTACAGTTCGGCGCCGGAGGCTAGGATTCGCGAGACATTGCGGCCGGGCATTGCCGGCGTGCTGATCACGTCCCACCGGGTTGCGCCGCGGTAGGCGTAGACCACGTTCGCGGCTGCCGCATAGACTCGGCTGGAATCTCCTACCGCGACAGTAAGTGCCGTGATCGGGCCGAGTTCATCGGAAATCGTCTGCCAGCGGTCTCCCTGGTTTTCGGTGCGGAAGACGCGGACGGTGCCGAAGTAGAGGCGGTCCGGGTTTGAGGGATCCATTTCGAGCGGCGACACCCAGGGGGCTTTTTCGGTGTCGATGCCGTTGGCGAGGAAATTGAAGTCCGCCCAGTTGTTCTTCGTGCGGACCACCATTTCGCGGCCGGGGTAAAGCACGGCAAACGCGGTCGAGGGATTGCGGGGATCTATCTGGGTCCACATGAAGTCGCCGGTGAAGCCGCAGCGCCAGACGCCATCCCGCCACAGGATGAAGCTATTGTCCTGCGTACCGGCGAGCAACTGGTTGGGATCTGCCGGATGCAGGGACATCCCGGGGTAAAACTGGGTAACGCCAAGGTCCGCGGAAAGCGATCGCCAATCGAGCGCGCTCACGCCGTCTTCCGGGGCGCTCCAGATTCCCCCGTCGTTGCCGTCGTATATCCGGGCGCCGTCGGATGAAAAGGCGAGCGCGCGATGGTCGACATGCGGGACTACCCCCGCCGGGCTTTTGTTGATGTCCTCGAAATTGTCGCCTCCATTGGTCGAGCGGTAAAGCCAAGTCTTTCCAACATATACCGTGTCCGGGCGGTTCGGGTGGACGGCAAGGATGTCCATGGCGGGGCAGGGTCCGCCGTTGACGCTTGCGCATACAAATTCCGGAAAACGGGGGCGCAGGGTTTCCCACGTACTGCCGCCGTCGTGGGAACGGTAGAGTCCATCGAAGAGCGATGCCGTGGAGGCCAGGAGGTAGAGTGTTTGTCCCGCGGCAGCGACCCTGTATGTCCTGGGACCGTTCGCGGCTACCGGGAGGACCATGTGAGTCCAGGTTTCTCCACCGTCATCTGACCGGAACAAGCCTTGGTTTTGGACAGATGAATCCCACTGGCTGACGGTCGCGTACAGCGTACTACCGCTCACCGTGATCGTCGGTATCGTGCTGGGAACAGACAACTTCCGGGTCCAGGTGCGCCCGCCGTCCTTAGAAACGTGGATGCCATCCGACTCGACTCCGGCAATTACACTACCGTTGTAGGAGATCGCGACCGACGGGATGCGGACAGCGCCTGCGATTGCGCTCGATTCCCAGGTTTCGCCAGCGTCAGCGCTACGAAGCACAACGCCGTGTCCGGTGCCCGCGTAAATGAGGTCCGGCCCGTCGGCGGCAAGCGAAGTGATGGCGGGAAACGGCAAATTGTCGGTGAGCGGCCGCCAAGTCACGCCGTTGTCAAGCGACTTCCAGACGCCTCCTCGATCCGCGCCTGCAAACAAGAGGTCCCCAACCGGCAGTATTGCGTTGACGCGGCCGGCTGAAACCGGGGAACCATACAAATTGTCATGGATCAAATTGCGGGGGCCGATGAAGGTCCAGGCGGGGCCGGAAGCTTGCGCGTTGGAACGGATTCGCTGTGTGTAAGTATCATCGAACACGTCGCCCGGATACGCCCGGAAAGCGTCGAACCACCTCTGTGCCTTGGACTTAGGCGGATTCGCAAGGTGCGGCGCCGGAGTTCGCGACGAGACGGCCAGCAGCAGCATAAGTGGCAAAGTGAGAAATGGAAATAGGAAGCGGATGCACGATCTTGCCCCACGTGGACTATTCCCTGCGATGAGGAAGCTGAACTAGTAGTCCTGCCTGGAAGCCAGTACTCTATTAGGAGACAGATGGACTGCCGTACCGGGTGCGCCGCCTGCTGCATCGCACCCTCGATCTCGTCGCCAATCCCCGGCATGCCGCGCGGCAAGCCGGCGGGTGTCCCGTGCATCCAACTCGACGGCAAATTGCGCTGCATGCTGTTCGGTAAAGCGGAGCGTCCGGAGGTCTGCGCCAGCCTCCAACCCTCGCGCGAGATGTGCGGCGATACCAAGGAAGAAGCGTTCCTGACGCTCATCCGGCTGGAAGCACTCACCAACCCCTAGTGGCGCCACATTTCTCTTACACTACAAGCATTTCGCCCGGTGCGGCACTTTGCCGAACTGCTAGCATAACTACAGGACTTTGAAACCGGACGGGAGGAGTGCGCGTCTGTCAGGGCGTATGAACTCCGCAGCCAGCATACCCTTCCCGGTTATGAGTGAGCCGGATGCCAGCACCAAAGGGCAGAAGACTCAAACCAGAGCTCGTGTGGATCACCGCATAACCGATGAAGCGGCGTTAGTGCGCCGAGTACAGGCCCGCGATGAACTCGCCTTCCGCGAGATCGTCGACCGTTACCAGAACAAGGTCTACTCGATCATCTACGGCATCCTGCGGAATCATAACGACGCCGAAGATATCGCGCAACAGGTTTTCGCCAAGGTCTACTTCTCGATCACCAACTTCGACTTCCGCAGTTCGCTGCTGACGTGGATCTACAAGATCACTGTAAACGAGTGTTACGACTACCTGCGTAAGAAGCGCGTTCGCAAGCTGGTTTATGAGAGCGATTTTACCGACGACGATGCGAGTAAGATGGAAAGCGGAGTCGCGATCGATAAAGCCGCCCCCGCCGACGAGGCGCTGGCGCGCCGCGATCTGGTTTTGAAGCTGCTCGACAAGATCTCCAAAGAAGATCGCGAACTCATGATGATGAAGGAAGTGGAAGGTCACTCTGTGGAAGAGTTGTCGCAGATGACTGGAATGAACGAGAATACGATTAAGGTAAAATTGTTCCGCGCGCGGCAGAAGCTGCTCAAGGCTGCGCAACGGCTGACTGGAAAGCCGGCGTAAAAGCGCCTGTGGCTGTAATGCGCGGGAGCAATCGGTAATGGTTCGAAGATCCAGATCTGGTTTCGAGGGCACGGCAAAAAAACAAATGACCAGACGGATCGAGTGCAGAGGATAAGATGAGGGAAGAAGAAATGCACGAACCGGTAAAGTTGGATGAGGGTTTGACGGAAGAACAACTGACGGAACTGCTGCAAACGTTGCGCGCGCCGGAAGGGGTTGGACCGCAAGCGGGCTTTTACGGCCGAGTAATGGATCACATCGAGGCGAAGCGAAAAGACTCGATCTGGTCGGTGTTTTTGGAGCCTGCGTTCAGCTTCAGGCTGGCTGCGGCTTCCGTGGCCTTGATGGTTCTGATGGGAATCGCGCTATTTACAGGCGCGCCGTTGACTGACGAACAGGTCGCGTTCGACCAACCGCAGAGCAGCGCCCCCTACGTTCAGGTGAATGAAGATCAGGCCGCTCCGGTGCTCGGCGGCAAGGCCGACGCATTGCATGCCTCGCCTGTTTCCATGATGAACACCGAACAGGGCCGCGAAGTTGTGCTGGTCGATCTGGTCAGCTATCAGGAATAACGAACGAAACAATGACGACCGCCAGCGACCGGATTTCGTGGAGTAACCCGAGAGTCCTCACTGTTTTGTTGCTGGTGTTCTTGAGCGGCGGCTTGAGCGGGGCGATCGCGTTACGCTACGTACGGTCCCCACGCAGCGGGCGGACGCCCGCGACCACCGCCACCACAGGCGCGGCCTCATGGAACAACAAAGAGGGCTTTCTCGGGCGCTGCAAGAAGGAACTGAACCTCAGGCCCGATCAGGAACAGCGCATGTCGGCGGTTCTCGACGACTACCGCATGTACTACCAAAACCTGCAGGAACAGCTTGATGAGGTCCGAGCCACCGGCAAGGGACGCATCATCGAGATCCTCGACCCCGAGCAAAAGCAGAAGTTCGAAAAGCTACTTGGCGATACGAAGTAACTAGTCCCTTACGGCGAGCGTTTCTAGTGCGAATACTATGGAACGCAAGTCCGCCTCCGAATTTCCCCAGGAACTCCTCGACATTTTTGACTTGTACGTGCACGGCGAACTCGACCGGCGCGGCTTTCTCGAGCGTGCGGCGCGCTTCGCGACCGGCGGCGTGACGGCGGCGATGCTGCTCGAGAGCCTGGCGCCCAATTACGCCTGGGCGCAACAGGTTCCGAAGGACGATGCGAGGGTTCAGACAGAGCGCATCACGGTTCCTTCACCCAAAGGCAACGAGAAGATTTCGGGCCTGTTCGTCAAACCAACGAAGCCATCGGCCGCGAAACTTCCAGGCGTGCTGGTGGTGCATGAGAATCGCGGCTTGAACCCATATATCGAAGATGTCGCGCGCCGCGTGGGAACCGCCGACTTCATCGCGTTTGCTCCGGATGGACTGACGAGCGTAGGCGGCTATCCGGGCAACGACGAAAAGGGCGGGCAGATGTTCAGCCAAGTGGATCGCGCCAAGATGGGCGAGGATTTCGTTGCGGCGGCAATGTGGTTGAAGTCGCACCCCATGTGTTCCGGCAAGATCGGCGTGGTGGGTTTCTGCTTTGGCGGAGGCGTTTCGAACAACCTCGCCGTGCGCCTGGGATCGGACCTGAGCGCTGCCGTTCCGTTCTACGGCGGCCAGCCGAAGGCGGAGGATGTGGCGAAGATCAAAGCGCCGCTGCTCATCCATTATGCGGGGCTCGACAAGCGCATCAACGATGGCTGGCCGGCGTATGAAGAAGCGCTGAAGGCGAACAAGGTCAACTACGCCATGCACATGTACGAAGGCGTCAACCACGGGTTCCACAACGACACGACTCCGCGATACGACGAAGCCTCCGCGAAGCTGGCGTGGCAGCGGACGCTGGCGTTTTTCAATCAGCATCTGCGGAAATAGATCACTCGATTGAACTCCGTCAAGACAAGACAGGAGATTGATTTTTCGCAGGAAGAGGGCTATGCTTGAGATGTCAGCGTATGAACGGACTCGGTCCAGGCTGGGCCTTGGCGCTGATCCCGCCGGAAACGGCCCTCGCCCAAGCGCGGGGATAACCAAGTGGCCCGATTAAGTTGAATCGAAAGCAGACCCCTCCTGGGTCTGCTTTTTTAATTCGTGGCGCCTTCATTTCAACGCCTTGAATAGGATCATGGCGAAGGGAATTTCGGTTAGTCTCGCCAGATTGATCTTATTGGAGCGGTGGTGTTCGTCACGGCTGTAGGCGCTCTGGACATAGAGATTGATCACACCGGGTTTCGATGACCGGGAAACACTGAAGTAGATTTCATAATCGACGGACTTACCATTCTTGTTTACGAGTTCGATACTGAGGTAATTGTCGTTCTTAGCGTGAAAACATTTGCGGCCCATCATCGTCTTGATGATGCTTGGAAGGTGGAAAGATAACTCGTAACGCTTGAAGTCGAAGTGCCGAGTTTCGCAGTAAATTATGTCTACCCTATAAGTTCGAGGTGCTTTGTGCCCTTGGCAGCCTGGAAGTAGGTATGCGTCTCATGGTGAAGATGACTGAGATCGTAAACCTTACCCTGATAACTAAAGGGATCCCAACGCACTGGTCACCATAAGCCGCATAGAATACTCGTCCGAATAGAGTTCCCTACAGTTTGTCACGACTCCGCGGTACGACGAGGCCTCCGCGAAGCTGGCGTGGCAGCGGACGCTGGCGTTTTTCAATCAGCATCTGCGGACGAAGGCGTAACCGGGCCCACTACCGCGAGGCGGGAAAGGGCCTTTTAAACAGTTAGCCGCGGTTCATAGCGAACGACTTTGATCGTCTTAGCGCGGCTTCGTGCTACGGCGATGTCGAACGAGTTTTGCATGCGCATCAGCGTTTCCATATCGACGCCAAATGCTTTCTCGAAACGTAGCGCCATGTCGCCAGAAATATCCGATTTCGAGTTTAGGAGGCTAGATAGAGTAACGCGGGAAACGTGCAGGATCTTTGCCGCTTCTGTGACCGTGAGGCCGGGAGCGTCGATAACTTCGGTTCGCAGGAACCGTCCTGGGTGGATCGGGTTCAACATTCTCATGAGACCTCCTTCAGTGGTGTTTTTCAATCAGTATCTGCGGACGAAGGTGTAGCCGTCATCGCGCCGGCGAGGCCCGCGAAGGTGGACGTCATTTCGGTGAAGCCGCGCCCGCAGGTTAAACCTCCATCGACCACCAACGCGTGGCCGTTGACGAAACTGGATTCAGAACTTGCGAGCCACAAGGCGGCCTGAGCGATATCGATCGCCTCGCCTGCGCGGCGCAGGGGCTGCAGGCGGCCAAGCGCGCCGCGAACCAAGGCTTCGGTCTTGACCGCAGCCTCCTGATCCATACCAAAGGCGCGGCCGAAGATCGGGGTGACGGTGCCTCCCGGACAAATGCTGTTGACGCGGATGCCGGACTCCCCAAGCTCGGTCGCAGCGCATCGGGTCATGTGGATCACGGCCGCTTTTGCGGTGCTGTAGACGATGCTGCCGTGGCCGGTGCGAATCCCCGCGACGCTGGCGGTGTTGATGATGCTGCCGGACCCATGCGGCTTCATGACGCGGGCTGCGTGCTTGATGCCGAGAAAGACTCCGCGGACCATCACGGCCATGTGGCGGTCGAAGTCCTCGACTGGAATCTCATCGACGGTGGGAACGAGGGTTCCGAATCCGGCGTTGTTGAACATGCAGTCCAGCCCGCCGAAGGCCTCGACGGCGGTGTTGACGGCCGCTTCGACGTGATCCTCGCGGCTGACGTCCGTATGATGGAAGCGGGCGGCGGAAGGGCCGAGTTCGGTGGCGAGAGCTTCGCCTTCTTTGGTGAGGATGTCGGCGATGACGACTCGGGCGCCCTCCTCGACGAACAGTTTCACTGTGGCGGCGCCAATGCCGCTTGCGCCTCCAGTGACGATGGCGACTTTGCCGGTTAGTCTCTGCATGGGGACTCCTGGTTCAAGATGGAAGTTCGAGAACCACAATCATAGCTTGCGGAGATTCAGCGCGAGAAACCTTCGTGAAATAGGCAATCGATATCCCGACTGGCGTGAACCACGCGCACCAATTCGATGCCATTTGAAAGGGGAAGGTAGAAGGCGATCATCTGTTCAAACCCATCCGTCAATGGAAAGCGGCGCATACCGCGGAGGCCGATTCTTGTCACCTCAACGCGAGTACCGAGTTCGGGCTGACTGGCAAGGAGCCGAATTGTTAGGATTGTTGCGACATTAGATCGCGTTTGCCGACGGGCGTTTGAGGACGCGGGCCACTAGGCCGGCTTCCGAGATCTACGGGCCTCGAACTGTTTGAGCGCTTCAGATCTGATGTCGCTCCAATCTTGTTCAGTCATCTCGGTGGCCTCACCGCTCTGCAGACCTTCAATCAGCAGAAGTTCCAGCGATTCCTGGGCCTTGCGCCTCTCGTCATCTCGAATCAGATCCCTTACGTACTCGCTGACACTGCTATAACGCCCTGTACCAACCTGACCGTCCACAAACTCCTTAAGTTGGTCTGGAAGTGAGATGTTCATGGTTTGCATGCCGGATTCCTAGAGCCTCTAATCTGAAGCTACCGCGTTTCCTCTTCGATGGCAAACTTTGCCATCACCAAATGATGATGGCGCGGCTAATCCTGCTGCAGCGCCTTGCTGGGATCGATGCTGATCGCGCGGCGTCCCGGGGCGAAGATTGCCATCGCCACTACCGCCGTGAACAGTGCGATGGCCAGCAGATAGGCGAGCGGATCCAGCGCTTTGAGGCCGGACATACCCGGACCCTCGCTGCTTCGGAGGATGAGCGCCAGTGCGGAGGCGCCTGCGGAACCGATCGCGAAGCCCGCTATGACGGGGGCGCGCATCGGTTCGAGGATCGCGCGGACGATCTGTGCAGGATTTGCGCCAAGCGCGAGGCGGATTCCGAATTCGCGGGTCCGCTGCGCTACGGTGTAGCTTGCCAAGCCAGCCAGTCCGATCGTGGACAGCAGGACCGACACCAGGCTGAGGACGGAAATCACTGCTAGCAGGCGGGTGAATTTTTCGACTTCGCGGCCGTGTAGATCCGCCATCGTTTGTACGGCCGGTTGCAACCTCCGGTCCAGCGTTCGAGCGGCGTCCCGCAGCACGCTAACGAAGTCCTCGGGGCGGCCGTCGACGCGCAACAGCAGAACCGAGTCGGCCGCTTCGCTAGTGGAAATCGGCTCGTAATATTCAAGTAGCCCGGAATCGGCGACTGCAGTTGTGGAGGCGTCGCTCACGGTTCCGATCACGGTGGGTCCATCGGCTTGCCATGGAATCGCCTTGCCAATGGGATCCTGGTCCGGCCACAGAGTCCTCGCGGCGGCTTCGCTCAGGATGGAGACGTTTTTTTCGCCTGGTCTGAAATTGCGGCCTCGCGTGAGGCGCATCCCCATGGTTTCGAGGAACTGCGGATCGACGTGGTTGCCTCCGTATTGCCGGCCGAGCCACGCGGAGCCGATATGCATGTTACCCCAAGGCATAAGCCGGGCCTCGGAGACCGATCTCACGCCTGGAAGCGTGCTGGTCCGGGATCGAAGGGAAGCCAGATAGTCCTGCGCCGCAGGTCCCGCATAGCCGTGGGATTTGAGGCCTGGCGCGATCGCGGCGAGATGCCGGTAGTCGAAGCCCGGATCGGTTGTGATGAGCCGGCGCAAGCTGCTGGCGAGGATGCTCGAGACAAGCAACAGCAGGCAGCTCACGGCGACTTGCGTGGCGAGGAAGATCTTGCGCGAGCGTCCGGCCTCGGGCTTCGGGCTCGTCAGACGAAACGCTGGGGGAAGTCCGAAAGTAAATGCCGCAAGCAGCGCGGCAAATGAGGTTGCAAGCAGCGACTGCCAATCGGGCAACGCACTCGCGCCGGGGTTGTGCTGCATTTGGATTGCTTTCAACACAACCGTGCTGATCGCCAGCGCGCACAGGCAACTGAGCGCGGAAAGCAGCAGAGATTCGGTGAACAATTGCCGCACGACGCGTCCACGGCCCGCTCCGAGCGCCATGCGGGTGCGGATCTCACGTTCGCGCGTCACGCCGCGCGCGAGCACCAGAGTGCCGAGATTCGCGCACGCGGCAACCAGCAGCAGCAGCACCATTGCGCCCGCGGACAGAACGACTTGGTATTCGCGGCTGTTGACGTCGAAGCGAAGGATAGGCCTTGCATCGAGATACTCGCCCTTGTGGACCCGATCGGGTTGCACCTCGCGCAGACGGGCGGCGAGCGCCAGGGATTCCTGCTCGGCCGCCTGAGGGGAGACGCCTCCGGCAAGGCGCGCGTAGGATTCGATGGACGAGTTCCAATCGGTGAGCAGCGTGCTGCCTTCGACGACGTAGGAATGACGGGCGAGGGGCAGCCAGACGTCGTCGCGGATCTTGGCGGACTGCGGCGCGACGCCGACCACACGCAAGCGTTTCCCGTTGACGCGAATGTCCTGGCCAATGACGGCGGGATCCGCGCCAAGGCGATTGCGCCAGAATACTTCACCGACAATCGCAGGCGGCTCGGCGTCGCTGCGCTCGTCTTCGGAAGTAAGAACGCGGCCCGCTACCGGCACAACGCCGAATTCCGGGAAGTAATTTGCGGTGACAAAGGCGAGGTGCACCGGTTCCGCGTCCCCGAAAATGCCCGCGTTGCGGTCCAAGACGCCAATGACCGCGCGGAAGGACTTCGCATTCGCCTGGTAGAACGCGACCTGCGGAAACGGCAGCCGGGTGATGAAAACGCCGGGCGCGCGGCGCGACAACTGCACCAGAGAATCCGGATCCGGCGCGGCGCCGTCCTTCAGGTCCGCCATCATCAAACGGAATGCGGAAAGGGGCACGCCAACGCCGAGCGCGAGGACCAGCATGGCGGTGAAAGTGAAGCCGGGCGAGTTTCGCAGCACGCGGGCGCCGTAGGTGAGGTCCTGATGAAGACGGTCCAGCCAGCCGAAGCCCCACGCTTCGCGGCTGTCTTCGCGAAGCCGCAATTCGTTGCCAAAACTGCCGCGCCGCTCGGGAGGCATCTGCTCGCGATGAACGGCCATTTCTTCGCTCAGTTCCCGTTCGAGACGGCGGCGATTCAGCAGGTACGCGATCCGGCGGAACAGTTCTCGCATGAGGGCTCCCGTAGCACTAGATAAACTATACCTAGTTTAACGATGCCTAAGGCTGCCGTCAACAACTACTTCAGCAGGTTCTGCGCGAACAGCTTGTAAATGCGCTTGTATTCATCCGCCCAACTGGAGGGCTGGACGAACCCGTGATCCTCGACGGGGAACACTGCTAGCTCCCAGTTCTCTTTGCGAAGCTCGATCAACTTCTGCGTCAGGCGAACCGAGTCCTGAAAGTGGACGTTCACATCCACCATGCCGTGGCAAATCAGCAGCGCGCCCTTCAGTCCTGCGGCGTGATAGATCGGCGAGGATTTGCGGTAGGCCTCCGCGTCTTTCTGCGGCAGGTTGAGGATGTTTGCAGTGTACGGGTGGTTGTAGTGCGCCCAATCGGTCACGGGCCGCAGGGCGGCGCCGGCTGCAAAGACCCCAGGTTGCGTGAAGAGGGCCATGAGCGTGATGAAGCCGCCGTAGCTGCCTCCGTAGATGCCAATGCGCTTGGGGTCCACGCCGTGATTGACGATCAGCCATTGCGCGCCGTCGACCTGATCGTCGAGGTCCTTGCCTCCCATGAAGCGGTAGATGCCGGTGCGCCAATCGCGGCCGTACCCGGCCGAGGCGCGATAGTCGATGTCGAGCACCGCGAAGCCGTGTTCCACGAGGAAGTGATGGAACATCCATTCGCGATAGTAGCTTGACCACCACTTGTGCACGTTCTGCAGATAGCCGGCGCCGTGTACGAAGACGACGGCCGGGCCGCCCTTCTTGAAGTTGGCGGGCTTGAAGAATCTGGCGGGTACGGATGCGCCGTCACGCGCGGAAAAATGCACGATCGGCGGATCCTGCCAGGCGTAACTCTTGAAGTCCGGGGCTGGGGATTCGGTCAATTGCTTCTGCGCCGCTCCGGGTTTGTTTTCCTGCACGAAGAGTTCCGGGGGCTTGTTCGAATAGGAATAGATCTCGGCGAGCCACTCTTCGTCGGGCGACAAGGTGATCGCATGATGACCCACCGCAGTGGTGAGCTTGGTCCGCGCGCCGCCATCGACGCTCATCGCGTAATAGTGCCGCTCGAAGGGCGAGCCCTCGCTGGTGGTGAGAAAGAAGGTCTTCTGGTCGCCGGAACGGTCGATGTCGGCGACCTCCCATTTGCCTTCCGTGAGCGCGCGAGCAGGCGCGGAGGCATCGGCGGGGACCCGATAGAGATGCGCGTAACCGCTCTTCTCCGAAAGGAAGTAGACGTCGTGCGCGATGAAGCCGAAGTTGCCAGCGCCTGCGCCGCGCGCGCCGAGGCCGAAACCGAAGTTCACCCACGCGTCGTCGTGTTCGTGAAAGAGTTCCTTTCCTTTGCCCGTGGCGCGATCGAGCGCGAAAATCCAACGATCTTTGTTGTCCGCGGCGCGAACCTGAAACGCCGCGGTTTCGCCATCCTCGGACCACACCGGCATACCGGCGAACTGCACCGCGCGATCTTTCTTGTCTTCACCCTGGATGCCGTGCTCGATCCACTTCCATTCTCCTGTCGCGGCATCGATCAACGCGAGGCGGTTGCGGGGTTGCACGTCGCCGACTTTGTTGCGCGCCTGCAAGTCCTCTGTGTAGGCCGATTCCGTGACGTAATTCGGAACGATGGCCGTCTTGGTGTCGGCCGAGGGCTCGCTGATCATCGCGATCACGTGCTTTTCGTCGGGCGACAACTGCATCGCGCCCACGGTCTGCCGAGCCTGCAGGATATACGGCTTACGGGGATTCTCGCGCTTGCGGCGGGCTTCTTCCTCTTCTTTCTGCCTGGCGCGAGTGCGAACGATCTCGAGCAGGTCGCGCTCTTCTTTCTTGAGGAACTCCTGGCTCTCGGTGCCTTTCTTCGGCTCCACGGGCGGTGAACCGGCAGGACGAATATCCGTCAACTGTACGATCGCCGGGGTTTCGATCGACATCACGTAGAGATTTCCGCCGCGCACGAACGCGACGCGTTTGCCGTCACGCGTGAACCGCGGATTCGTCTCGATGTCGTTGGTGAACGTCACGCGCTGGCTTTTGCCTGTCGCGTGGTTATAGAGGTGGATGTCGCCGCCCTGCGCGTAAGCGGTCCACTTCTTGTCTTTCGACCTGTCGCCGGTAGCGGGCGGCGCGGACTTCGCCTCCTCCTCACTCAACTTACGCAGGCCCGCGCCGTCGCGCTGCACGACATAGGTGTCGAGCGGCTTTTCCTGGGCGTCGTTCCACTGCTTCCACTGAAAGTAAATGCGCTGGCTGTCTTGCGACCAGCGCACGGCCGAGGGTTCGTAGCCGACGAGCCCCGGACCGCGCATGATATTGTCTATCGTCAATTCGAACTTTTTCGCCGGCCCGTCGGCTGCAGGGAGCGAGGGCGCCAGCAGCAGCGTGAAGCAGAGCGTGAGGGAAGCAAGTTGTCGTCTCATTAAAGCCTTGTTGAACAGTGTCTCGCACCGCCATCGAAACCGTAAAGACGAAACTATTCGAGCGATTGATACACCAGTTGCTTGAATTGCGTTCGCGGATTCAGTTCCGGCTGGGGCAGGATGTTCACCATGAACACGCCGACCAGCTTTTCTTTGGGATCGATCCAGAAGCCGGTGCCAGCCGCGCCGCCCCAGTTATATTCGCCTTCGGACCCGATCGTGCCCGCGCCCCCGGGGCCGAGGTTGACGGCGAATGTGAGCCCAAAGCCGTAGCCTTGCGGAACTGTCCCGCCTCCACCGATGCGAGGCAGGTCTCCGAGGTGATTCGCGGACATGAGTTCCACGGTCTTGCGGGCGAGCAGCCGTTTGCCATCCAGTTGGCCACCATTCAACAACATTTGGCAGAAGTGCGCGTAATCGATTGCGGTGGACGTGAGTCCCGCGCCGCCTGCAAAGAGGGATGGCTTAGTCTTGTATGAGTCCTGCGCGGCGCCTGGGAAGCGAATAACGGTGCCGTCTTTCGCCGGAGCATAGAGCGTGACGAGGCGGTTCCATTTGGACTCCGGCACGTAGAACGCCGTATCGGGCATGCCGAGCGGGCGGAAGATGCGCTCCTCAAAGAACTGGTCGAGCGGCTGGCCGGACATCACCTCCACCAGACGGCCGAGAACATCGATCGAGAGGCCGTAGTGATACGTCGTCCCGGGCTGGTGGACGAGCGGAACCTTGGCGAGGCGCTGGCTCCATTCGGCGAGGTTGATTCCCGGTTCGTTGAGCTTGATCTGCGCAAAGTGCGACTTGCCATCCGCGTCTTTGGGGCCGGCGTAGTCAAGGCCCGAAGTATGCCGCAGGAGATCGCGAATGGTGATCTGCCGGTCCGCCGGAACCGTGCCGCCATTGTTGACCGCGACGGTCATGTTGGCGTACTCCGGCAGATACTTCGAAACCGGGTCGAGCAGCGAGAACTTGCCTTCCTCATACAGCATCATCACGGCGACGCCGGTGACGGCCTTGGTCATCGAGTAAATGCGGAAGATCGCGTCCTTGGTCATCGGTTTTTTCGATGCCGTGTCCATGTTGCCGTAAGTTTCGAAGTAGCCAATTTTGCCGTTGCGAACAATGAGTCCGACGGCGCCGGGGATGCGGTTCGCTTCGACGTGGCCGTTCATCAGTTTGCCGATGCGGGAAAGGCGATCGGGAGACAGCCCAGTTTGCTGAGCGGGGACTTGGGGCAGCGTATCCCCGGCCTGCAAAAGCAGGGCGAAGGCCGCGAGACAGGAAAGAATACGAGGTCTTGACATAGTCACGCAACATCATACCTGATAGAATCCGGCCAATATGCAAACCTCCGTACAAGGCGCATTTCGCCGTTTTAATGAGCCCCTCGAAGGCGTTGTCCATCACATGTATCTCGATATCAAGGGCCTCGTCACCATTGGTGTGGGCAATTTGATCGATCCCATTAAAGAAGTCATGCCATTGCCGTTCCGCTTTAAAGAAAACACCGAACGGCTCGCGACGCCGGAGGAAATCATGGCCGAGTGGAAGGCCGTCAAAGCCAATACGGGTCTCGCCAAAAAGGGACATGTGGCGGCGAGCCGGGTCACGACGCTGGAAATCAGCGATGAGGCGGTCGGCGCGTTGATTCAAAGACGGCTCGCGGCCAACGAAAAGATCATCAAAAAGCAGGCCCCATTCGCCAAATGGGACGCCTGGCCCGCGGATGCGCAACTCGGCGTCTTGAGCATGTCCTGGGCCATGGGTCCCTCCGGGTTCGCGGGATTCCCCAGGTTTTGCGCGGCCTGCGCCGCGCTCGACTTTCGCGCGGCGGCAGCGCAGTGCAAGCTCGCGGATGCGAACAATGCCGGCCTCGCCCCTCGCAATGTGGCGAACCGGCTTTGTTTTCGAAATGCAGCCGTCGTGTCGGCGAAAGGGCTCGATCGCGCGGTTCTGCATTATCCTGCGGACGCCGCGCCGCCCATCACGCGATCCGCGGCGCTCGCGATGAGGTCGCCGCCGGCGGTGCGCAAGCGCGGAGGATGAAGGAGATGCGCAACGGCCGCCGCACCTGATATGGTCTAAGCATGCGATTTTCTGTATTGCTGCTCGGCCTTGCCGTAGCAGGCGGCCTCGTTGCCTCCGACAAGCCGGAGAAGGGCTTTACTGCCCTGTTCAATGGAAAGGATCTCACCGGTTGGACCAAAGCCAAGCAGAATGAGGATTCCTTCAGCGTCAAAGACGGTTCGATCGTCGCCAATGGCAAGTACTGCCACCTCTACTACACCGGCCCGTTCAAGGGCAAGCCTCCGGAGTTCAAGAACTTCGAACTGAAGGTGGATGTGATGACCAAGCCGGTGTCGAACGGCGGCATCTACTTCCATACCGCTTACCAGGAAACGGACTGGCCCAGCAAGGGCTTCGAAGTCCAAGTCAATAACAGCCACGGCGACTGGAAGAAGACCGGCGGCCTCTACAATGTACAGGACAACAAGGAACCCTTCAAGGACAACGAATGGTTCACCGAGCACATCATCGTGAAGGACAAGCACGTGCAGGTGTTCGTCAACGGCAAGAAGGTTTCAGACTGGACGCAGCCCGACGACTGGCAGGGACCCAAGGGCAACCCGGGCCGTGTGATCGGCGCGGGCCCGACCTTTGCGCTGCAGGCGCACGATCCAGGATCGACGGTGATGTACAAGAACATCCGCGTCAAGGTGATCAAGTAGTCCGCCCGCAGCTTTTTCGAAACGGGGCGCAGTTCCGCGCGGCGAAAAGCCGGCGACTGCGCCCTTTTTGCGTTGTCAGATGCTGATGATGGGGCAACTCGCCCCGCGAATGATCGAATAGGCCTGGGAACCCAGCCGGCCCAGCAGGCCTCCGTGGTGGCCGCGTCCAATGACAATGACGCTTGACCTCGGTTCATCCACCGCTTTCGACGCCAGCGCCCCGGGAGTCTCCGCCTCCACGATGGTTTCGAAATTCGTCCCTTCCTGCTTCTGCAGCGCGGCAAGGTTTTCTTTGGCCCAGCTCACGAGCGTCAGCCCAAACGGCTCGTCCGGCTGGCCGGCGATATGCATCGCGCCAGGAACCGCGTGCATCAGCCGCACCTTGGCGTTCCAGATCGCGGCGTATTCCCTCGCCCAGCGAATCAGGCGCAGATCCCGCTCCGTGTGGAAAAGCTCCAAGGCGCAGAACACGTGATCGCACGCGTCCCGGATGCCGGGCCGGAGTTCATCGACGTGCGCGTCCGTCCACACAGGGCATTTCGCGTCATGCAACAGACGCGTGGTCACCGAACCGGTGAGAAAACGTTTGAAGCCGCCGTGGCCGTGCGTGGGAATCATCACGAGAACCGGGTTGAGGGCCTCCATGCTGCACAGTAGCGCCGAAGCCGTATCGCCCAGTTCGACGATGTAGCGTGTGTGCGAAGGGTTCCACAGTTCTGGGCGAAAGCCGTGGAGCATTTCCATTCGCTCGGCCCGCAGGCGGACCACCATCGCGCTGACTTCTTCCCCTTGCAGGGAGTTTTTCCAATCCTCCGGGTAGGGTGGGTCGATCCAATCGAGCGGCGAACGGACGGCATGGAACAACGTGACCATGGCTCCGGTGCGGTGGGCAAGACCCTGCACCGAATTGGCAGTCGCCGAACATCGCGTGGAGAAATCCACCGGAAACAGAATGTGGCGGATTTGTAACATCTTGCCGTTTCCCAAGCACGTGAGCGGCCAATCGCGCCGCGCTTTGTCAACGCCTCGTAACGCAAAATTCAGGGCATTGAGAAACGCGTTATCTATGCTGAGTTACACAAGTTGTCCGGAGCGAACGGGGATCGGATTCTGCGATCCGCGGCTTCTTGGACGCCAGCACGAAAAGGGAGAATCACACGTGCAAGACCAGCGTAGAAACACCAGCAGCAGCAGCCCGCTTTCGGAATGGCGCGATTCCGGAGCTCTGCAGGAATTCCAAACCGGCGTATCGCTGCACAGCCATACGCTGCACTCGCGCGAGGTGCTCGACTTCATACCACGGCTCTCGAGCCAGATTCCGATACTCGGGCGGGTGGTGCAGTGGGAACTGGACCGCTACCGCCGCGTGCACGGTTCCGAACTGGATTGGGAAAACGCCTGGTGGACCCCGCCACTTTCGCCCCGGCAAGCCTGGGAAGTGGAGACCGGCCAGATCAGGAACCGCGGCCTGCTGCCTTTGACATCGATCACCGACCACGACAGCATCGATGCGCCGCTCGCGCTAAACGCCACGGAATTCGGGGCTGAAACGCCGATCTCGTTCGAATGGACCGTCCCATACCGCACCACATTCTTTCACCTCGGCATCCACAATTTGCCCAAAGCCACGGCGCAGGCCTGGTTCGAACGAATGGAGGCATTCACCGCCAAACCTTCGGAACCTGAGGTCGCTGCAATTCTCGCGGATCTGTGCCGGGAGCCCCAGGTGCTGGTCGTCCTGAACCATCCGCTGTGGGATGAGAAGGGCATCGGCGCCGCCGGACATCGCAAACATCTGGTGGAACTGTTGCAGACCTGCAAACAGTACTTCCACGCCCTCGAATTCAATGGACTGCGCGGGCGCCAGGAAAACGCGCAGGTTGCGGAACTGTGCCGCGAGGTGGAACTGCCGCTGATTTCCGGAGGCGACCGCCACACGTTCGAGCCGAATGCATGCATCAACCTCACCAACGCGGCCACGTTTCGGGAATTTGTCGAAGAAATTCGCCAAGAGCGCGTCAGCCGCGTTTTCCTCATGAAACATTATCGTCACTCGTTGTTTACAAGAATCCTCAAAAATGTTTCAGAGGTCCTACGCGCCAACCCGGACCATTGCCTCGGCTGGACCCGCTGGTCTGACCGGGTGTTCTACATCCCGGCAGGCGGCGCCGAGCCCGTCTCGGTCGCCACTGCGTGGGGCGATCAGCAGCCTTGGGTGGTCTCGGCGTTCGTAGCCTCGATGGGATTGTTAGGATGACGCCGGTTTCTCCGCTGCGTTCGTTGCTGCCTCCCCAGGTCAAGGCGTTTCCGGCGCCGATTCTGAATCTATTCACAAAGATTTCGGGGCTCGACTCCATTGAAGGCGTCTACGGCGCGTTAGACGCCAAACTGATGGGCGCGGATTTCGCCGCCCGGGCGCTGCAGGCGCTCGATATCCGGGTGGCGCTCGACGATCGCGACGCGGAAAGAATTCCTCGCAACAAACCGGTGATCATCGCGGCGAACCATCCCTTCGGCATGATCGAGGGGCTGGCGTTCGCGGCCTTGCTCGAGCGGTTGGGGTTCGAGTTCCGGTTTCTAGCCAATGAAGTGCTCGGATTGTTCGAGCCGATGCGCGAACTGATTATTCCGGTGGACGTGTTCGGAGGCGCGGCCGCGGTTCGCAAGACGCACAACGTGCCGGGTTTACGGAACGCGTTGCGGTGGCTGAAGCGCGGCGGCGTGCTGGTGGTGTTTCCATCGGGCGAGGTTTCGTCCTGGAAGTGGAAAGATGCGGCGGTGCTCGACTCCGATTGGAACCCTGGCGTAGCGCGGCTTGCGACCCTGACCGGGGCGAGCGTGGTGCCGGCGTTTTTTGAGGGATCGAACAGCGTGCCGTTTCAATTGCTGGGCATGGTGCATCCTGCGTTGCGGACGATGCGGCTGCCCGCGGAACTGGACCAAAAGCGGGGCTCGTCGATCCGGTTGTCTTTCGGACGTCCGATTCCGGCCCGCCAGCTTGGCGAAGTCGGTTGTGTTCGGCAACAAACAGGCTTTCTGCGCGCCAGAACCGAACTGCTGCGGCATCGGGGCGTATCGCGGCCGGTGATTGCGCCTGCCTTGGCGATCGAGCAACCTTGCGCGCCCGAGGTGCGGCAGGAAATCGAACGTCTGGCGGATGCCGCCCACATGGTCGCGGAATTGGGTAAGTTTCGCGTGCTGCGGGTGCGAGCCGCGGAGGCGCAGGCCGCGATTTCGGAAATCGGGCGGCTGCGTGAAATCGCTTTCCGCCAGGTTGGCGAAGGAACGGGACACGCCGTCGATCTCGACACTTTCGACGCGGCGTACGACCACTTGATTCTGTGGGACAGCGAACAGGCGCGCATCGCCGGCGGCTACCGCCTACGGATGATCGGGCGGGCCGGACGGCGGCGCGATCCGGAATGCCTGTATACTTCGACCACGTTCCGCTATGGGCGGGGGTTCCTCAATCGGCTAGGTGAGGCGATCGAGTTGGGGCGGTCTTTCCTGAGCCCCGGCTATCAGCGGGAGTTTTCCGCGCTGCTCCTGCTTTGGAGAGCGATACTGCGCGTCGCCGAGCAGGGTGGGGCGCCGGTGTTGTTCGGAGCAGTCAGCATTAGCGCGCGCTATGAACCTTTTTCACGCGCTCTGATGGCCGAATGGCTGAAACGCCATGCCTGGCGGGCGGATCTCGCGCCGCATATCAAGCCGGTTCACACGCTACAGGTTCCGCTCGCGTGGAGGCGCAGGCTCGATTTGACGGCCCGGGCGCTGAATGGAATCGAGGATCTTTCCACCGCGATCGGGGATCTGGAGGCCGATGGCAAGGCGGCGCCGGTCCTGCTGCGGCAGTACCTGAAGCAGGGCGGCCGGGTGGCGTGCCTAGGGGTCGATCCGGCGTTTGGCAACTGCCTGGATGGCCTTATTGTCACTGATTTACGGCAGATTCCGGCTGTGGCGCTCCAAAAGATCGCCGGCTCGGCTGCCGGATGATTCGGGCGGCGGCGGATTCCGTCTGCGGAACACATCGCGCCGCCCGCTTTGCGCGTAACGCGAATCAGAAAATCAGCTTCAAACCAAGCTGCACGTTTCTCGCGTCTCGCGACGAAGTGATTGTGCCGAACGCCCCGTTGATGTTCTTTCCGTCCGCGCCCGCAGAGAACGTCCCGCTCGGGATTCCCAGGTTCGTGTGGTTCAGGAAGTTGAACGCCTCGGCGCGGAACTGCAGGTTGAACCGTTCGGCGATCGTGGTGTTCTTGATCGCCGACAGATCCCAGTTCACGGTTCCAGGGCCGCGGACATCGGGCAGCACGCGTCCGATCGTGCCGTACGTGTAATCCGGCGGGTTCACGAATTGGCTCGTGTCGAACCAGCGCTGCGCGGTCGGATTCGAAATGTTCGCCGTGACGCCGGTCGAGTTGGGCCGGCTCGCCAGAAAATTGTTGGCGCCCCCGATCACGATCGGCAAGCCCGTCTGCATGATGCCGATGGTGTTCAACTGCCAGCCGCCGGCCAGCTTCTTGACGATGGCGTGGCTCGAATTCCTGCCGAACGGCAGTTCGTAGAGCAGGCTGATCACGCCGCGCTTTGAAACGTCCGTCGGATCGACCGAGCGTTCGAGGCCGCGATTGTTCTTACCGTCCTGATAGCTGGTCTGATTCACTTGTTCCACGGAACCGAAATTGACGGGGTTCGCGAGGCCGTTGGAAATGATCTTGCCGCCGGTGAAGGAGAACATCGCCGTGAAGCCGCGGGTCATGCGCTTTTCGACGCTCAGCAGGAACAGGTGCGAGTTGTACGCGCCTAGGCGCGGATTGCGGATCGTGATGCCGTTGTAGTACGGATACGGCTTCAACGACTGCAGGCGCGTGATGGTCGCGCCGCCCAAAGCGCCGGGTACGAGGCCAGCGTAAGGATTTGCGACCTGTTGGCGAAGCGCTGCGCCCTGGCTCAGATACTGGTTATCGAGCTGGTTGAAGTCATAGCCGCCCGCCGTAAAGCCGCTGCCGATGTTGCCCGAATATCCCGCATCGATCAGCCAATTGCCTTTGAGTTGCTGTTGCACGGCGAGAGACATTTGGTTCGAACGTGGAATGCGTCCATTGGCTTCGTCGATTGCGGGGTTCTGGCCGAGGAACGGAGAGGCGCCGAGAGCGCGTCCGAGTGGCTGAATCGGAGCGGACGGAAAGCCCTGGCGGAGCAGAAACGCGGGCAGGTTCGCGTTCGCTTGCGGATAGTTGGTGTTGGTCTGCGCGTAACCCGCTGCGTTGCCGTAGTTCTCACGCCACATTTGCGATGGAAAGATCAGGCCGTAACCTCCGCGCAGAACCGTTTTCGAGTTGCTGAAGACATCCCACGCAAAGCCGATGCGTGGACCGATGTTCGAATAGTCCTCATCGCGGAAGGCGCGGGGCTGGCCATTGACGCCCGCGTAAATCGTGCAGCCAAAGAGTCCGTTGGGGAGCTTGCAGCCGAGATCGAAATTGGTGGTGCCATCGCGATTCTCGACCGTCTGTTTCTGAAAGTCATAACGCACGCCGAGGTTCAATGTGAACGAGCGAGTGATCTTCCAATCATCCTGAATAAAGCCGCTGAGGGTGTGCGAACGCTGCGATTCGCCGAGGTGCGTGGTGACGCTGGCGCTTGAAACCACGCCGAGCAGGAACGACGCATACGCCGAACCCGTGCCCGCTGGTGTGTTCGGGTTGCCCGTCAAACCGGCGCCGAAGTTATACTGCCCGGAAGGCTGCGAGCGTTGCAGATTGTTGCCCTGCAGCGTGCGAAGATCCACGCCCATTTTGATGTTGTGCGAGCCGCGGATCAGGGTCACGGTGTCGAGATATTGCCAGTTGACCGAGCCGCGAACACCCGCCGTGCCGGTGTTGAAGCCGGGCAGGCCGTTGCTAATGCCTGGGAATGTGTCGGAAGGAACGATGGACGGCAGGCCCAGCTTGGCCGGCCAGTCGCCGCCGAAGCTCCTCACGATGAACGGGAAGTATCCACGTGTGACGCCGAGGCGAGCTTCATTGATCAAGGTGGGCGTGAAAACGTGCGTGTCGGATAGGACGATGTTCCAGTTCTTCAAGTTGTCGTCGCGCTTGGTGACCACGTCGTTGGGGTTGATGCCCGTGCCGTTGTCGGTCTGATGGTTGAAGAACGAGTAGCGGCCGAACATCGAGTTGCGGTCATTGAAGCGATGGTCGCCCTTGACGGTGAATTGCTGCATGTAGCGCGCTTCGCCCGCCAGACGGCCGTAGTTATTGGCGTTGGTGAAGGCGTTCGTTGGCGTGCGATTCGGCAGCGGGTAGAAGTCGTTGATCTTCGATGCGACAGGATCGAAACGGTTGGCCGGGATGATGTTGCCCGGAAAGAGGTCGCGCGTGGTTTGTCCGGCGGCATTGGTCGCCGTGGTTGCGGGATCGTACAGCGGAATCAGCTTGCCGGTGGTGTCGAGAAGATCCGAGAAGTTGCCCCCATGTTGGTTGGCCGTCGGATAACTGCCGATGAGCGAAGTCGCGCGACGATAGTAGTAGCGTTCCCAGTTGCTGAAGAAGAACGTCCGGTCCTTGATGATGCGGCCGCCTGCCGCGGCGCCGAACTGGTTGTAGCGGAACGGCGGCTTCGAGGCCGCAAAGGTGTTGCGGGCGTCGAGCTTGTCGTTGCGAAAGAATTCGTACGCGGCGCCGTGAAAGCGATTGCCGCCGGACTTGGTCACCATGTTGATGACGCCGCCGGCCGTGAAGCCAAACTCGGCGGGCAGGGCGCCGGATTGCACTTTGAATTCTTCCACCGCGTCAACGCCAGGATTGAT
>JACXTT010001519.1_pt1 | contig 38541 bp, 33 predicted proteins | sample 9270951 | NCBI WGS metagenome assembly JACXTT01 (sample SAMN15532306, study PRJNA645909) | rock metagenome | isolation source: weathered quartz diorite | place: Puerto Rico | collected 2017-06-21
GTTCATGGCGGCGCAAACTCGAAGAAGACAGCCGGCAGCTAAGTTATCTCGAGTTTGCTGAAACGTTGCTGCCGTACGTGCTCGAAATGGGTTATACCCACATCGAATTGCTGCCGATCGCCGAGCATCCGTTCGAAGGTTCATGGGGTTATCAGGTGACAAACTATTATGCTCCGACCAGCCGCTTTGGCAGCCCGGACGAGTTACGTCATTTCATCGACAAATGTCATCAAGCCGGGATTGGCGTGATCATGGACTGGGTGCCGGCGCATTTCCCAAAAGACGCGCATGCGCTGGCCGAGTTCGACGGGACCGATCTGTACGAACACATGGACCCGCGCCAGGGCGAACACCAGGACTGGGGGACGCTTATTTTCAATTACGGCCGCAATGAGGTGCGAAATTTTCTCATCGGTAACGCGCTCTTCTGGCTCGATAAGTACCATATCGATGGACTGCGGGTAGATGCCGTGGCCTCGATGCTTTATCTCGATTACTCGCGCAAGCCCGGGCAATGGATCCCGAACGTTTTCGGCGGCCGCGAGAATCTCGACGCGATTTATTTTTTGAAACGGTTTAACGAAGTCTGTTACGAAAAATTTCCCGGCATCGTGACCATCGCAGAGGAATCAACCGCCTGGCCGGGCGTCTCGCGGCCGACATATCTCGGCGGCCTCGGCTTCGGATTCAAATGGAACATGGGCTGGATGCACGACTTTCTCGAATACATGTCGCTCGACTCGATTTACCGGCGCTTTCATCACGGTAACATCACCTTTTCGCTGATCTACGCGTTTCAGGAAAACTTCATTCTGGTGTTGAGCCACGACGAAGTCGTTTATGGGAAACGATCGTTGCTTTCGAAAATGCCGGGTGATGAGTGGCAGAAATTCGCCAATCTCCGCATGTTTTACGCCTGGATGTACGGCCAGCCTGGGAAGAAGCTTTTGTTCATGGGCGGCGAATTCGGTCAGTGGAACGAATGGAACCACGACACCAGCCTCGACTGGCACCTTCTCAAACTACCCGGGCACGATGGCTTACGCCGGCTGGTGCAGCATCTGAATTACATCTATAAAAGCGAACCGGCCCTGTGGCAGCAGGACAATACCTACGAAGGATTCGAGTGGATCGATTTTCACGACGCCGACAACAGCGTGGTCTCGTTCATGCGCCGATCGCGCGAAGGCGAAATTGTCGTGTTCGTGGTCAATGCGACGCCGGTAGTGCGCCACGATTATCGCCTGGGCGTGCCAGCCAGCGGATATTATCGGGAGATCATCAACACCGACGCTCAGACCTACGGTGGCAGCAATGTTGGAAACTACGGCGGTATGCGCAGTGAAGATCGGCCATGGATGGCGCGCGAGCATTCCATTCTTATCCATTTACCGCCGCTGGCGACGCTCGCGTTTAAATTGGGAAACTAGCGCTTTGGGAGTTCAACCAGCGACGCCGCTGCTTAAATTTCGAGGGGTCGATCGCCGTTGGGATCCAAAAAAGGTGGAGCAGGGCGACTGGGCGGCGTCTGGCAAGAACGGATTGTTCAGCCGAGATAAAGGTCAAAAACTGGCCAATCTCCGGTAAAACGGCATTTTGCAACGCTGTTTTGTCGCTTTGCAGCGCTCTTTGCACCTAGCCTTTCATGCCCCTCAGCCGCCCACTAGGAAACCCAGGCGGCTTGGCCCAGCGCTGTCTTCAAAGCCGAGCGACGCACATGCCTGACAGTCCTGGTGCCCTTCCCGACGAGAACCAGTCTCCACGCTTGCCTCGAGAGCGCGATTACGTGCGTTGAACGCCGAGGACTTGTAGGTCGGAACCTGCTGAAACGAGGCTAAATTGGGCATGGGTTTGGCGCTTTTTCGCTTGACCATCCCATCCGGTTTTACCTAATATCGGGGCCCTAACAGGATATCCATAATTATGAAAAGAAATTCAACCCCAACGGCCTTTACCCTGATCGAACTACTTGTCGTGATCGCGATTATCGCGATCCTGGCGAGCATTGCGTTGCCCGCCTTTATCGGCGTGCAGGAGCGAGCCCAGCAGACCAAGGACCTTTCCAACATCAAGCAAATCGGCCTGTGCCTGAAGCAATTTGCTGTCGATAACAATGGCTTGTTTCCAAATAAACCACCGGCGGCTGACTACAATGCGTCAACGAGTACCCTGACAAGCGCCAATTTCTCTAATGACGCCTTTTGGTGGCTTTTCCCAACTTATACGACCAGCGAGGACATTTTTGCCGTTCCCGGTTCAGCGTTCACTCCTAAAAATCCAGATAACGTCATAGACGATCCTTCAACCGGGACGCGAACCAGAACGCTGGGACCCACTTATCATGAATGCAGCTATTCTTACATCACGGGTTTAACGGATACCTCCAATGCTGCCTTGCCGCTTGTTGCGGATGGGTGGGCTTCAGCGACCAATCCGACCACGTACGCCGTGAGCAAATCACTTAATGGCGGTGTTTGGGCCGGTAAGAAAGCCGTTGTGCTTTTCGTCGATGCCAGCGCTCAGATAATGAAATGTACTGCAGGAGGTGCGGTACCGCCGTTGACGGTCCTGCGCTCGGGGCATACTTACGGTCTTTTTGACAATACGCAAAATTCCAACACCGATCCCTGGTTGGTTAACACGAACTTACAGCTCAATCCCGATCCAAATTAATCGAAGGGATTTCCTTCTAGAAGCCCTGTTCGACGGACGTCGAACAGGGCTTTTCTTTTGCGCTGATTTTGTTGTAGGGGCCGCTCCCGCCGCCGGGAAGATTTGGTATCGAATGTGGGAGCGGTCTTAATGCCCTTAATGATCGCGGCGCCGGGGTCACGACCCCGCCTACAGCACCCTCCGAGCCGAATTGGCCATCGCTCACTCTGTAGTGGCAGGCGTGCCGCCTGCAGGGCGTAAATGTTGCAGCCGACACGGCTGCCTCTACAGGATTTCAGAACCGAACTCGCCGTCGCTGACACGCGTTCGGATCTTCATCTTTGGGCGGACTGTGGCTACGCTGCGAATGAGTTTACCGCGGTCATCTCTTGTGATGCTGTAACCGCGGCGCAGCGTGGCTTCCGGACCGAGGACGCGCAGGATACCCTCGGCCTCGCGGAAGCGATATCGCGCGCTTTCCAGCATGCGCTTCGGCAACTCGGCTAGACGCCGGTGAAGATCGGCAAAGCGGTTTCGCCGGAGCATCAACTCCCCCGAAAGCTTTCGGGGCTGGAGCGTGCGCGCCATCTGAATGAGGACGCGTTTGCAATTGTCGATCTTGTGGATGACGTGGCGTCGCAAATTCTCCCGTGCAAGATCGAGTCGTTGAAGTGCGTCTCGCATGCGATTCAGCTGCTCGCGAGAGAGCGCCCGTCCGAACACCTCGAGTCGTCGGCGGAGATCGATAACATCCGGCACGATCAATTCGGCGGCGGCGCTGGGTGTCGGCGCGCGCAGATCGGCCACAAAATCACAGATCGTGAAATCGATCTCATGTCCGATGGCCGAAACAACCGGGACGGTAACGTCCGCAATCGTCCGCGCGACGATCTCCTCGTTGAATTCCCATAAATCTTCCATGCTGCCACCGCCACGAGCGACAACGACAAGATCGAGCGGCGGCCAATTCGCGTTAGGCGTGGCTAACTCCCGAATGGCGACAGCGATCTCAGCTGCAGCGCCCATCCCTTGGACGCGCACCGGGTTGATCAAGATTTGCAACCATGGCGCGCGCCGTTTCAAAACGTTGAGCATGTCGCGGATTGCTGCGCCGCTCGGCGAAGTGACAATACCGATTCTCATGGGAAACTTAGGCAGCGTCCGTTTCCGTTCGGCGGCGAACAAGCCTTCAGCCTCCAGTTTACGCTTGAGCGCCTCAAACCTGGCTTGGAGAACGCCCAAGCCGCGCGGCTGCAAAATTTGCACGCTCAGCTGATATTGGCCGCGGGCTTCAAAAACGGAGATGCTGCCGTAAACCTGCATCTGCGCTCCATCGGCAAGTGATAATGGCCGTCCGCCTTCGGACCGTAGCGGGGCCATCGTATCGCGCCAGATCACGCAGGCGATCTGCGCGCGCGCGTCTTTGAGGGTGAAATATTGATGCCCGTTGGGGTGGAGTTTGTAATTGGAAACCTCCCCGTGAACCCAGACCGCCCCGAATCGGGCCTCCAGTGCACCGCGAATGCTTCGGGTCAGCTCGCTGACGGTGAAAACCTTCGAGGTTTGTTGGAAGAGATCGGCCGTGAGCTGCATCAGCAAAACGTCCAACGCTCAACGCTCAACGTCCAACGCTCAATTCAGAACTCCCCAGGGCTTTCCAGCGCGCTGGCTTTGGCTGTCGGCCACCACATGCGAATCACGATTCACGAATCTCGACTCACAATAATTCGGCCTGGGCACCGCTCGGCGGTTTCAGTCCGAGTTTGCGATACGCATTGACCGTCGCCACCCGGCCTTGCGGCGTGCGTTTGATGTACCCTTGCATGATCAAATACGGCTCGTTCACTTCTTCGAGCGTCCCGGCTTCCTCGCCGATGGCGACGGCGAGCGAATTCAAGCCGACGGGGCCACCGTTAAATTTGTGAATCAGCGTCTCGATGATGCGTTTATCCCATTGATCGAAGCCGTCCCGGTCAATCTCGAGCATGGCGAGGGCGCGATCGGCCACATCACGATCGATTTTGCCATCAGCCCTGACCTGAGCGTAATCGCGCACCCAGCGCAGGAGATTATTGGCAGTCCGCGGGGTGCCGCGGCTGCGCGCAGCGATTTCTGCTGCGCCAGCAGAATCAGCATCTACACCCAGCAAACGAGCACTGCGCAGGATAATTTTGTGCATTTCCTCGGCCGTGTAATAATCGAGCCGCGCGGTCATGCCGAACCGCGAACGAAGAGGGGCACTGACCATGCCGGCACGCGTCGTCGCGCCGATCAAGGTAAACTTCGGCAGATTTAATCGCAGACTGCGCGCCTGCGGTCCTTGATCGATGATGATATCGAGGCGGTAATCTTCCATCGCCGGGTAGAGATATTCTTCAATCGTTGGTTGGAGCCGATGGATCTCGTCGATGAAAAGCACGTCGCCTTTCTCCAGACTCGTAAGCAATCCGGCGAGCTCGCCAGCTTTCTCGATCACAGGACCACTGGTATTTTTGATGTTCACGCCCATCGCGTTGGCGATGATGTAGGCAAGGGTGGTTTTGCCGAGGCCCGAAGGCCCGCTGAGCAAAACATGTTCGAGGACGTCACCGCGTCGTTTCGCCGCCTCGACCATCAACTCCAGGCGTTCGCGCACTTTCACCTGTCCGGTGAATTCGCTGAACATCGGCGGCCGCAGCGAGATTTCGAATACGGCATCTGGCTCTGGCGGTTTCATGTGCGTTGGAGTGCTGGAGTAATGGAGTAATGGAGTAATGGAGTAGCGACACGCAAATTATTCATTACTCCACCACCCCAATACTCCATCACTCCAAATTCTTGGTAAGCACGAGCTCAGTACCACGCGGTTTTAAGATGTAATCGACTTTGTCGAAAGCGGCTCGGATCAAATTCAGACCGAGGCCACCTGGTTTCAACCGATCGCGTGGACGCATCGACATTTCCTGGACGGGCCCTTGCACGCCGTAATCTCGCAGCCGCATTCGGACAGAACCGCGCAACGCTTCCATCGATAAGATGATTGGCTGATCGTCCCGCAGTTCGTAAGCATAACGAATGATATTGGTACAGGCTTCGTCGACGCCGAGCATCATGAGCAACCGCTCCTTCTCGGAAAAATTGTAGCGGTTAAGGAATTCTCTCACGGATTGCCGCATCAATGCGAGATTGGCAGTGTCGCTGCTGAACTCGAGCGTCTCTTTTTTCATCGCAACGATTAAAGGCTGAGCACACCTGGGCATGCATTCAAGTTTGGAGTGCGCGGACACTTGTCACGCCGTAGTCTCGACGTAGGCGGAGGTCCGCGCTTTAAAAGCGGTCCCGCCACCGCGGGATTGCCGCACTCCAAAGTGTCAAAACGTAATGGACAGGTCGCGTAAGCACTGTTCAATTGCGCTCATGCGGAAATCGTTGGTGTTGTTTCTGGCCACCGTGTCACTGGCACCGGCCCAGGAAAACCCGACCGCCTATGAGGCGTTGCGCGTCGTAGGCACAAAGTTGAATCGCGATTACGTTAACCGTGTCATCTCGGTGACGGGATTGGATGGCAATCCACAGCCAGAGACCTGGAAAATTTTGCTTAATGACCCGCACACACGTGGCGGTGTGCGTGAGATAGAAGTCGCCAACGGCAGGATTCGATCTGAACGGACCCCGCTGCGCAGCATTGTCGGCTCGGTCGAAGGCGCCACGATTAAGACCGCCCATCTCAATCTCGATTCCAGCGGCGCATACGCAGTAGCGAGCCACACCGCCGATAAATCGGGCACCCGTTTTGTCACGGTAGCCTTTACCTGACGGACCGATGAACGCGGCGATCCGATCTGGATCGTACACTTACAGGGGACGTCCGGTCGGCCCGTCGGCACGATCCACATCAACTGCTATCGCGGCAACGTCGTTCGGACCGAAGGGATGTTTGCCGGGACAAACATGAACGACGTCGAAACCGAACGAGATATCGAACAACCGGATGATGAGAACCAGGGGCCGCTCCGGGCTGCGAGGGCACGCTTACGCGAAACTTTTCGCCGGGCCCAGGATGAAGCGCGGGACATGTTCGACCGGGTGCGCCGCTCGTTTGCCGATTTCATCAACCGCTAAGCTTGGCCTGATACCGATGTTTCATGCTTAATCGGAACATAGACTTCCGGTCTGTGCGGCCAGCGGAGATGTTCTCCGCTGCTCTTCCCAGCGAGCGGAGTCAAACTCCGCTGGCCGCACCGGTAGAATGCCTATGTTCCGTTGGAAAGGCCTAGACGCGATGCCGAGCTCCCAGGATGCTTGGCCGGCGCTGCCATTTGCGGAATGGAAAGACACCTGCACGACGCTGCACATGTGGACACAAGTTGTAGGAAAAATTCGCCTCGTCCAAACGCCGTGGACAAATCATTCCTGGCACGTCACGCTCTATTTGACCGCGCGCGGCCTAACCGCATCGCCGATCCCGCATGGCTTGAACACGTTTGAAATAAATTTCGATTTTATTGACCAGGAGTTGTCCATCGAAAAAAGCGACGGCGCGCAGCGGGTGCTCAAATTGCAACCGCAACCGGTCGCTGCCTTTTACCAATCAGTGATGAGCACGTTAAACGAGCTCGGTTTGCCGGTGAAAATCGACCTGTTGCCTAACGAGATCGAAAATCCGATTCGCTTCGATCAGGATCAGCAGCACCGGAGTTATGATGCGGAATATGCAAATCGCTTCTGGCGCGTGCTGGTGCAGGCTGATCGTGTTTTCAAAGAGTTTCGGTCGCGCTTCTGCGGGAAATGCAGCCCGGTGCACTTTTTCTGGGGCAGTTTTGATCTGGCCGTAACCAGATTTTCCGGACGTCCAGCTCCTCCACATCCCGGAGGAGTGCCGCATCTTCCCGATCAAATCACGCGCGAAGCTTACTCGCAGGAAGTGAGCAGTCTCGGTTTCTGGCCGGGCAATGCGCCTGCACCAACGCCCGTGTTTTACTCATATGCCTATCCGGAACCCCCGGGATTTTCCGAAGCGACAGTGCATCCGGCGACTGCGGCTTACAATTCCAAGATGCGCGAGTTCATTTTGCCTTATGACGCGGTGCGAGCGGCGCCTTCACCTGATAACGTGCTTCTCGATTTTGCCCAGAGCACTTATGACGCCGCCTCGACATTAGGCAAGTGGGACCGTGCCGCGCTTGAGGAAATTAAACCGGTCTTGCATTCTCCACCGTCGCAATCGTAATTACACGCGATGAACCCTGGTTGCGCGGCGGAGCAGGCCGCCTGGCGTGAAATAAGCGGCGGTTGGCGTCCTCTTTACGGGGATGTCGATCAAATCGGCGTCGCCGTTGAGTGGCACGACTTTCGCACCGGCCGCTCGTTCGACTGGGGACGGACGTTTCATCCGCGCAGCTTGGAATTTTGTCTGAATCTCGATGGTCGGGGTGCAGTCGGTGTGAATGGCCGGACGCGCTGTGATTACCTCCCGGGCAACTCCGGTTATTATGCGATCGCGGATGAGCCGCTTTCTGCTTCACGCCACGCGCACGATCATCATCAATTTGTCACGCTGGAGTTTTCGCGGAAGCACCTGCAAAAGCAGTTTGTCCAGAACGAGGCCGATCTGGAACCGGAAATCCGGCGCATAATTTTTAACGATAAGAACGAAGCAATCGTGGCGCCGACGCGGCCAATGTCGATCGCGCAACGGGCCGTGGTTGCGAGTTTGGCCGAACCACCCGTCACCAAAGCCGCGCAAATTCTCTGGTATCAAAGCAAGGCGCTTGAATTGATGGCCCACTTCCTATTCATGCCGAAAGATCCGGAGTTTTTTTGCATGCGGCAAAAGCGCGTTGCGCGCGAACGCGTCGAACGCGTGAAAGAATTGCTCGCTCGCGATCTAGCCAATCCGCCTACGCTCGAAATGGTGGGCCAGGAAGTTGGTTGTAGTCCATTTTATCTGAGCCGGATTTTCTCGCGCGAAGTTGGTCTGACCATTCCGCAATATCTGCGCAATTTGCGGATGGAACGGGCGGCGGAGCTATTGCGGAGTGGCCGTTACAACGTGACCGAAGCCGCAACCGAGGTTGGTTATTCCAGCCTGAGTCATTTCAGCAAAGCATTTTGCGAGACGATTGGCTGCTGCCCGGTGCTTTATCCGGCGGCGAAGAATGTCGTCTTGGATCGTTGAAGCGTTAAAGCGTTGAAGGGTTGAAGCGAAAACAGGACCGCGAATGCTGACCGCTTTAACGCTTTAACGCTTCATCGCTTTAACGTTCCCATGAAAATCACCCGGGCGCTCATTTCCGTTTCTGACAAAACCGGAATCGCTGCTTTTGCCCGGGCGCTTGAGCGACTGGGCGTCGACATTATCTCCACGGGCGGCACGGCTGATTTGCTGCGTAAACAAAAAATTCCGGTGCGCGAGATCTCCAGTTTCACCGCGTTTCCGGAGGTCCTGGAAGGCCGAGTCAAAACCTTGCATCCGCGGGTCCATGGCGGCCTGCTTTACAAGCGTGGCAATCCCAAGCACGAAGCCCAGGCGCGAGAATGCGGGTTCGAGCCGATCGATCTCGTCGTAGTCAATCTTTATCCATTTGAAGAGACTATCCGCAAACCCAACGTCACCCTGGCCCAGGCGATTGAAAACATCGATATCGGGGGTCCATCGATGATCCGGAGCGCGGCGAAAAACTACGAATCGGTCACGGTTGTTGTCGATCCAGCCGATTACGAGGTCGTCCTGGAAAACATGCGCGATAACGATGGCGGAACGACGCTCAAACTCCGTGAGCGTCTCGCCATAAAAGCGTTCATCAAAACTTCCGATTACGACCGTGCGATCGGAAATTTCCTCAACAAAGAACAAACGACCGACGCCTCGTTCTCCCTTTCCCTACCCCTGGTCATGCGGTTGCGCTATGGCGAGAATCCGCACCAGACTGCGGCTCTTTATGGCGAATTCGATCGCCATTTCGAAAAGCTTCACGGTAAAGAACTTTCCTTTAACAATGTTCTCGATATCAGCGCCGCGACCGGATTGATTGCCGAGTTCCAAAGGCCGGCGGTCGCGATTTTGAAACACACCAATCCGTGTGGTGTCGGCGTGGATGCCGATCTGCGCGAAGCTTGGGAGAAAGCCTTTGCCACGGACAAACAAGCGCCATTTGGCGGTATCATTGTCTGCAATCGACCGATGAATGAAGCACTGGCTAAAGCGATCAGCGAAATCTTCAGTGAAGTGATTATTGCACCGGAGTTCGAAGCCGACGCGCGCGCGCTTTTGCAGAAGAAAAAAAATCTGCGGCTCATTCGCCTGGCGACTCCAGCGGCTGAGGTAAGACCAGCAACGGACGTTCGCTCGGTCGCAGGCGGACTTGTGGTGCAGGATGCGGACAACGCCAAGGAAATTCCAGAGAAAGTGGTGACGAAACGGCAGCCGACCAAGGCAGAGCTGGAAGCAATGCGTTTCGGGTGGCGCGTGGTGAAACACGTTAAATCGAACGCGATTGTTTATGCCGGGCGCGATCGCACGCTGGGGATTGGTGCCGGGCAGATGTCGCGCGTGGACGCTTCGCGCATCGCAATCTGGAAGGCGCAGGAAGCTGGCCTTTCGCTCAAAGGTAGCGCAGTTGCGAGTGATGCGTTTTTTCCGTTTTCGGACGGACTAATCGCGGCCGCGGACGCCGGCGCAACGTGCGGGATTCAACCGGGCGGCTCAGTCCGCGACTCAGAAGTGATCGACGCCGCTAACGAACGCAACATGGCGATGATCTTTACCGGCATTCGCCATTTTCGACATTAAACAGCGAGGCCGGAGTAGGTAGATCGCGTGGCCGGGCAGTTTGGAGTGCGCGGACACTTGTCGCGCCGTAGTCTTGGCGAAGGCGGATGTCCGCGCTTTGGAACTAATCACTCAATCCCAACGGGTGGCCTGAAAAGCGGCGACGCGTCGCCGCACACCCAAAATCGCCAGTGGCTCGAAAATGCTTTGAGATTCTTAACGGAGTGATGGTGATTCGTGAAGCTTCGGGAAACTTGACCGTTTAAAGCGGTCAAGTTTTGTCTGGTTGATTTTAATCAGGCTTTGCGCGCCTTGCCTCTGAAGTCCCGGCTTGGCTCAGGGTCGGAATGTGATTGGGACGACCAGGCTCCACTCGTGCCCGGGCTCCGATTTCCACTGGTGAAAGGCGTTCACCGCAGCCTGGTCGAGAATAGTTTGACCCGTTGAGCGAACGACCTGCACGTCTTTGGCTTGTCCGTTAGCGTCGAATACGATTCGGAAACGGCCTGAACCACCAAGCGGTGGATTCGCTCGCCGCGCCTGCTCGGGGTAAACGGGTGCCGGATTGGAAACAATTCTCAGTTTCTTGGGGGTTGGCGACGGAGTCGGAGATCCGGGCTCGGCGCCAGGCCAGCTCGCGACCGTTTCTGGCGTGATCCGCGCAAGCAGGGACGCCACCGCGCCCGCCGGTCTGACCGAGACGCTGGTGGCGCCGCTCGAATCCTTGGCGATTGTGGTAACACCCACTACTTCGCCGTTTTCGTCGATCAGGGGCATCCCCGTTGCAGCAGCCGGGAGCGGAGCTGAGGGCACCAGGAGATCTCCGGTCGAATCAGTGTGCTGCGCTGAGAGACTGACGGTCGCGAGTGGTTGCTCGCGGCGATCGAGCGAACTTCCTACAACTGCGGCTGACGCACCTGGCTCGAAAGTTTTAGTGAGTCGAAGAAACGGGACGCCCACCTTCGTTTCGGCTTTGAGCACTGCGAGATCGAGAGTGGGCGACGATGAGATCACGCCGGAGACATTGCGAATCTTGCCGTCGGACGATTTGGCCACGGCGTGCGCGCTGCCTTCAACTACGTGCGCGTTGGTAATGAATCGACCGTCACTGGACACATAAAAGCCTGTTCCGCTACGCAGTAGTTGACCGGCCGAATCAAAAACGCTGACCGAAATGATCGCCGGTCCAACTTTCTTCACTGTTTTTTGCACTTCAACCGAGGGAGTTTGGCTGGGACTGGGTATTGGAGTAGGAGAGGGCGTTAGTGGGGGAGATGGAGTTGGTGACGCAGTTGGACTCGCTGTCGGAATGGTCGATGCTGTTGGAGCGTTAATCGGAGTCGAAGACGGAGTTGCGATCTCTGCGACCCGCGGTGGCGTTCGTCCACACCACGACGCGGCGATGATGATAATCAAAACGAGTCCGGAAATGAACGCGAGATGGGAGGGCTTCATTTGCCACCGGACAAATTTTGTCGTGTACGCCTCAAAGGATTGTTAGCGGCTGCGAGAAGAGAGGCGCCACATCCAGATGCTCAATGCCGCGGCGATAATGAGCGCCACCCAGCTGACGGCAAGCGGTATTTGATGAGTCGCAACGAGTATTTTTGCGTGTTTGAAAAGCCGTAGCGCGTGTCCAAGTGCGAATATGGCGAAGATGATCGCTGCCACTCTCAATCCAATTGCCGGTGAGTTCATGGATATATTTTCCATTTTGACCTTTCCTTTGTCAGCAAAAATGCGCGTGGAAAGATGGATTTGCCGATTTTTTCTGATTCGTTAGGCAACGGTCGTCCTTGTTCCCCGCATGGCGGCGACCTGCACCGCCAGGCCGATGGCGGCCAGCACCACGAACAAAACTGTGGCACCTGAAGGGGGAAGCGTGATTGAGCTTTGGACGAGGTAGGCGCCGACGACTGACGAGAGAACGACCAGCGCCCAGTCAAAAACAAACAGTAGAAGCAGGGCTCCAATGACGCCGCCTAACAGAAATATGACCCCTTGGTGTAAGGGAAAGTGAAGAAAAAATGCAGCAGCTATTGCCAAAGTGAGCTTGCCGCCGGTCAGAAATCCCACGATTGCGATTGCGAGCTTCTGCAAACCGAGCGCGAGCAGGGCCCCGATAAATCCGAGCACGAGGGCAAGTGTCAGCGCCAGTAAGGTGGACGGCTCCCGGACCAGATGGGGCGCGATCTCGACGCCAGTCGCAAATCCGACGGCGGCGACACATAACCAAAACAACTTGCGCCCGAACAGCAAGATGGCCGCGCCGATGAGCAGGCTCAGGATTGGGATAGGGAGATTCACTGGAACGGAGTCAGAAGCAGTGGCCACCATTGGATACGGGAGTTGTAGCGGCGCTTGTATCAAGCGCAGAATTTAAGACGATAGGCGCCTGGCACAAGCGCCTCTACAACAACGATTCGCCTGATGCGCCATACCAGCTCGATAGATCACGCTTCAACAAACGCTCGAGTTCTTTCAGATCGAAGTAGAACGTACCGATCAAGCGCGAATAGAGCTGGTGGTCGATTCTTTCGTCGTATTCATGCTCGAAAACATTTGCCGACGGCGGCATCACCGAGCGATCCACGCTGAGCAAGTCGAACACACGACCAAGTGTTTTATCGTGATCGCTCCGAAGGTCTTCGTTAAGGAGAACGAGGCAGTTGGCTTCACCAAAAATGTGGAACAAGCGCCGCACCTGATGAGTGTAGAATCCCCGGTCCATGTAGGAAAAGACGCGATGCTGCAACGGCAATGCTTCGCGGCATCGGTCGACTTCCTGTTCCACTGCTTCCTGGAAAGATAAATTTTCAGCGCCACGCTTCGTCTCCATGTTCCAAGCTGAAAACGCGCGCTCGACCGGATTCCGCAAGACCAAAATCCATTTCATCTTCGGGTTGTAGGTCCAAATGCGATACGGAGCGGCATTCCAATACATGTAAATCGGGCTGGCTTCTCCGATGACGCGATGCTGCGACTTCGGATTAAACCGGGCGTGATATTTTTGGTAATCGGGTCGGCCGCGAAATTCCTTTTCGTTGTCGAAGTAGTGCAATTCCTTCTTCGTTTCGGGCATGCAAATCTGTGGATGCTGCCGCAAAAAGAAATCGAGCGCCGAAGTCCCGCCCTTTTGGGTCCCGCCGATGACGAAGTTCACCCCCATATTCTCGCCACAGATTGACACAGATTTTCACAGATCCGCAGAACATCTCTTTTTAATCTGTGTTTCATCTGTGTTCATCTATGGCCAAATCTATCTCTTCTCCTGCGATGGACCGGCCGCAGCTTTCGTTTTTTGATCCCCGCCGGTGACACCGATCTTTTTCAAAAACGGTTCGATTGATTGTTTCCGGCCGAGGAACTTTTCAATCGACAGTGAAACATCGCGACGGTCGCCTTGCTCGTAAATTTCGCGCCTCAGTCGCAAGCCGGCATCGCGGTCGAGATATTTGGTTTTTGCTTTCTCGAAAACTGTCGCCATATCCGCGGCGATCGCGTCTGCCCAGGCGTAGCCATAGTAGCCGGCGTCGTAACCGTTGAGATGACCAAAGTAGCTAACGAATGTGGTGCTTCGATCGATCGGCAGAAAAACTTTCTCGAGAACTGGATTGGAAATTGCAACACAATCGTAAGGTATGTTTTCCGGATGAACGTCATGGAGAGCCAGATCGAGTGAAGCAAACGCAAATTGCCGTCGATAAAACACGCCTGCGGTCGCGAGTTTCGCATCATTCATTTTTTGAATCGTTTCCGCTGGAATCTTCTTCGATGGCTCGCGATAATCGGCCGCGAAAGTGTCGAGGACTTTTTTGTCCCAGACCCAGTTTTGCAGCATCTGCGATGGCGCCTCCACGAAATCACCGGGCACATGGGTGCCGGCAAAGCGCGCATAATGAGCCCGGGTCACGATCGAATGCAGCGCGTGACCGAACTCGTGAAAGAGAGTTTCCACGTCGGTATGCGTCATGAGTGAAGGCTTGTCCGGATTCGGCGGCGGAAAATTACAAAGCAGCGCTACGGTTGGCCGCTGGTATTTCCCATCTGACAAAATCTTGCCCCCGATGATTTCGAACTCGGCGAAGTGATTGAATTTTCCTTCGCGCGGAAACATGTCGAGGTAAAACATGCCGAGCGGTTCGCCAGTGGCAGAATCAATCACAAGGTAAAGCTGCAAATCGCCAATCCATTTGGAGGGCAGGGTGATCTGTTCGAATTTTAGCCCGAAGACGTCTTGATAAATGTTGAACATTCCCTCGAGCACTTTCTGGAACGGGAAATAAGCGCGGAGCGCCTCCGTATCGACGTTGTATTTTTGTTTTTTGATTTGGTTCGTGTAGTAACGCCAATCCCAGAGGCCGATCGTCGCCTGCGGATTGTTTGTGTCGGCCGCTTTCATTTTTTGAAACGCGGACACTTCGGCTGCGAATTTGGGCTGAATACCGGAAATGAGATTGTCGATGTACGATTTTGCACCAGCGCCTGTCTTTGCCATCTTGATCTCGGTCTGGTAATCGTCCCACGATTTGTAGCCGAGCCGGAGTGCGATCTTATTTCTCAGCGCCAGCATCTGGTTCAAGACGGGGACGTTCGTGTCTTTGGCTAACGAATCACGGGCGACGTAAAGTTTTTTGCGGGTAGCTTCGTTTTTCGCGTCGTCTTCGACTGCGTTGTATTGCCACGTTACGTTTGCCATCACGGTATATGCGTCGTCTCCGGTTTTGATTGCGGGCGAGGCAAAGAAACTTTCGGGCAGTCCATCCAGTTCGACCCTGGTAAAGACCAGTGGCGCTTTGGCGTTGACGACGTTCGTATCGAAATCGGTGCCGAGCCGGGCCAGTTGCTTGCGTAGCTCCTCGACTTCCTTTCGCTTGTCAGCCGGCAAATCCAAACCCGCGCGTCGATAATCGCGCATGGTTTCATCAAACAATTTCTGGTCTTCGCCGGAGAGCCTTGGGCGCGTGGCTGCAAATGCCTTCATTGCTTTGTAAACATCTTCCCGATAATCAATCCCGACCGCCCAGTCCTGAAAAAGTTTGACCGCGTTTTCCCCAGCCGTGCGCATCGCACTGTTGGTGTTAGTTTCTTTGATGATCGTGGCCTTGTTCGCGGCGTTGGTCGCTTCATAGGTGAGATCATCCAGCGCTACGATTGTGCTCTTGAACGAGACTGCGTTCAGGTCCTGTTTGCCGATTTGATCGAGAGCTGTGTTCGCCTTTGCAATTGCGTCTTTCATCGCGGCTTCAACTGCTTTCGGCGTTTGTTCCCAATCAGCAATCGTCAGAACGGCATGTGCTCTGGCCGCAGCCGCTCGAAAATCGTCAACAGTCTTGAGAGTCTCGGCGCGAAGGTCGACAAGTGGACTGAAGGGGAAAAAAATAATTGGCAGAGTAAGCGAGATAGCTTTCATAAATTCTTCCAGGAGAAGGGCCACAGATTTACACAGATTTCCACAGATCGCAGAAAAAATTTGCTGAATCTGTGCCTTATCTGTGTTGATCTGTAGCGGGATGCTCCAAAAATTTCTGCTTGCCTTCATTCCGGTCTTTGTCGCGATCGATCCCATCGGGCTGATCGCGCTTTTCATCGGGCTTGGCACAAGCGCTTCCCCTGAAAATCGCAAGCACCAGGCTTTTCTCGGTATCATCACGGGCTTGTTGGTCGCGATCGGTTTTATCTTTCTCGGGAAGACCGTTTTCCTGGCGCTCGGAATTACGGTGGCTGATTTTCAAGTGGGCGGTGGATTGATTTTGCTCGCTCTGGCAGTGCGCGAGCTGGTCGGCTTTGGTGCGCAAGATCGTGGCAGCAGCGACGAGTTTGGAATTGTCCCCCTCGGTATGCCGCTAATTGCCGGGCCGGCTCTCTTGACCGCCCTGCTCATTCTGGCCGATTCGGTTGGACTGGTGTTTACCCTGGTCTCGCTTTTCGTAAACCTTGGACTGGTTGCTTTTGCTCTCTGCAACGCCGAGCGTTTCACACGGTGGATCGGCAGGCAAGGTTTACGTGGTATTTCGAAAATCATCGCTCTCCTGCTCGCCGCGATCGCGATCAGCCTGATCCGGCGCGGATGGCGTGGTGCGTGATCCAATTAGATGTGGTTCTAGCCATGGATGCTGCGAAGATTGCCTCGACAGGGTTCGTTTTTGTTTGCGCGGTTTCTGCCCGCTAAGTCGACATTACTTCGTAAGGTGAAGTCCGACGCAGTCCCACCGAAAAATAGATATCAATGGGCCTTGTTCCCGCGAGATAGCGACGGCACTAAGTATTCCTGTATCGACATCGAATGGATTACGTGGCAGTATCGTCTAACACGTCAGCCGAGGTTGTGCTGGCATTTGGAGTAAACCTAGTTCTATTTTCAGACTCAGGCACCGCCCATTGACACTTTGGCGACCTTCGTTAGTATCCACGATTTTATGAGATTTCCGCTCGCATTAACGACGAAAATCGCAGCCTATATGATCGGCCAGAAGCTTCGTGGCACGAAGAAATTTGCCACGGTCCTTCAGTTGGAGCCGTTGCATACCTGCAACCTTACCTGTACCGGCTGCGGACGCATCCGCGAGTACTCCACGTCGCTCAAGGACATGATGAGCCTGGAAGATTGCCTCGGCGCGGCGGAGGAGTGCAGTGCCCCGATGGTTTCGATTTGCGGCGGTGAGCCTCTGATATATCCGCAGATCGAAGCGCTCGTCAAAGGACTGCTCGAACAGGGCCGGATCGTTTACATCTGCACTAACGCGATGTTTATGCGCAAAAAAATGCGCGACTGGCTGGCGTCGCAATTTTCGACCCGGTCCCAATTCGTTGATGAAAAAATCGATAAGCTGACCAAGGCCGGTTTGCTAAGCGAAAAAGATGCGGCCGAAATTCGCAAAGGCCCAAAAGATCCGAACAAGCCGACGATTGCTCCCAACAACTGGATGTACTGGAACGTTCACCTCGATGGACTCGAGCGGACGCACGACCTGATTGTCGAGAGGGAAGGCGTTTTTAAGGAGTGCATTCTTGCGATCAAAATGGCGAAGATTCTGGGCTATCAAGTCGCGACCAACACCACCGTCTACAAGGAGACGGACATGGATGAGGTCGAGCAAATGTTCGATTATCTTTCCGATCTCGGCGTGGATGGCCATACCATAACGCCCGGCTACGAGTACGATGCGGCGAAAAAGGACATGATTAAGCGGCTCAATCTGCGGCCGGAGAATTTCTTTCTCACGCGAAGGATGACCGTGGAAAAATTCGCCAGAATCGAAGAGTGGATGAATCGCTACACTTTCTTTGGCACCCCGGTGTATTTCGAATTTCTCGCTGGCAAACGCGATCTGACCTGCTCGGCGTGGGCGATCCCCACTCGTAATATTCGTGGCTGGAAAGGGCCCTGCTATTTGATGACGGATGCACATTACTCTAGCTACGCAGAGCTGCTTGAGAAAGTGCGGTGGGACAAATACGGCGTGGTTGAAGGAGTCGCTCGCGATCCACGTTGCGAAAACTGCATGGTGCACTGCGGCTACGAGCCAACGGCGACACTGGGCCTGCAAGCGCAGCGCGGCGATACTTGGAAAACGATCAAATTCAATTTCGGAGCAAAGCCAAAACCAACCGGACTTGGGAGCGAAACCCTCGCGTTCAATGGGGTGAGCTGCGGCAATGGCCACAAAACCGGCAAGCACGCCGAGGTTGAGGCCGCCCGAGCATCCTGAGAACGGTAACAAGGCAATCGCGGCTCGCGAAATGTTTTCAAAGTCGTTGGGATCGGCGAGCTAAATTCACATCCATGAGTTCGTTGAGAAAGGTCGTTACATTGCCAAGCGCACTTCCACAGCGGGCCGAGCCGGATTTGGCAACCGATGCCGAAATTTCACAGGCCATCGCGCGAGCGCAGGAAAATCTGCTGCGGCAACAGCAAGCAGATGGTCACTGGTGCGGGGAGCTGATCGTGGACAGCACCCTTTGCTCCGATTTCGTACTCTTCGTGCATTGGCTCGGCGAGGTTGATGCCAACCTGCAGCAGCGTTGCTCGCGCCATATCCTGAAACGCCAGTTGCCGGACGGTGGCTGGAACATTTATTACGGTGGCCCGAGCGAAATCAACGCTTCGGTGAAAGCGTATTTTGCGCTCAAGCTGGCTGGTTACTCGGTCGATGCCCCGTTTATGAGGGAAGCGCGCGCGAACATTTTGCGCCTGGGCGGCATTCCACGCATGAACACGTTCAGCAAGCTTTATCTCGCCCTGCTTGGCCAATTTCCCTGGAAATATCTGCCGACCATCCCGGTGGAAATGATTTTGCTGCCGAGGTGGGCGCCGTTTCACATCTACAAAATGTCGTCATGGAGCCGGGCCATGCTCATCCCGCTGGCGATCATCAACCATTTCAAGCCGACCCGCGCCTTGCCCGGTGAAAAACAATTGCACGAGCTCTATCCGCTCGGGACTGAAAACCAGGATCTGAGGTTGCCTCGCGACGAGCGTTTTTTCACCTGGGGCAACTTTTTTTTGCGCGTCGATATGGTTCTGAAATTTGTGCATCCCTTGCAACTTCACCCGATGAGGCAGCGTGCGCTGGCGGAAGGAGAGCGTTGGATGCTCGAACGAATCGGCGAGGGGAGTGACGGACTGGCCACCGTTTTTCCGGCCATGCTCAATTGTATGATCGCATTGCGTGCGCTCGGTTATTCGAAAGAGCATCCGATTTACAAGAAAGCAGCAAAAGATTTTGCCCGGCTTTTCGTCGATGATCCGGATGACTTTCGGATCCAGCCATGTTTGTCGCCGGTTTGGGATACGTCCATCAATATCATTTCACTGGCCGAATCGGGTCTTTCACCGGAACACCCGGCACTGCAACGTGCGGCAGATTGGTTGGTCAACAAGGAGGTGCGAATCCGGGGCGATTGGGCCGTAAATAATCCGCATCCGGAAGCAAGCGGGTGGGCCTTCGAGTACAACAACGTTTACTATCCAGACGTGGATGACACCGCGATGGTGCTGATGGCGCTGCGCCTGGTTAAGCCAGAAGATCGGCAATCCCTTGAAACGCTGTTCGGACGCGCGTTGGCCTGGGAACTGAGTTTTCAATGCCGCGATGGCGGCTGGGCTGCGTTCGATAAAGATGTGATGACGCCGTGGCTGGAAGACATGCCCTTTGCCGATCATAATGCGATTCTCGATCCAACGTGTAGTGATCTAACCGCGCGCACGCTCGAGCTACTCGGCTACATCGGGTTCGACCCGAAGGAAAAATGTGTGCGGGAGGCAGTTCGATATTTGATCAATACCCAGGAAGATGACGGTTCATGGTACGGCCGATGGGGTGTCAACTACATTTATGGGACATGGCAGGTACTGCGCGGGTTGCGCGTCATCGGTGAGGATATGACGCAGGACTGGATTTTGCGCGGCCGCGACTGGCTGGAGAGCTGTCAAAATGATGACGGCGGCTGGGGCGAAACATGCGCGACCTATGAGAACCCGGCGATGAAAGGAATTGGCGAGAGCACGGCATCGCAAACGGCCTGGGCGGTGATGGGAATTTGTGCTTGCGGCGACCTGGAGCGATCGAGCATTGATCGCGGCTTGCGGTTCTTACTGACTTCGCAAAAAGCGGACGGTTCGTGGGATGAACCGCAGATCACCGGCACGGGCTTTCCAGGCGTCTTTTATTTGAAATACGATTTTTATCGACAGAACTTTCCACTGCTCGCGTTCGCGACCTATCTGAATTATCGTAAGGGCGTCGGGCGGCCCCCCGGTTTTTACCGCTGTGACTGAGTGGCATCGGCTTCCAGCCGATTGTCTTATCGGCAAGATGCCGATTCCACAGCACATCGAAAAATAAAACCTGCCAGCATGCAGAATTCGATTTAACAGTGAATATTATGGCATACGAATTACCAAAATTACCTTATCCGTACGATGCTTTGGAGCCGCACATTGATGCGCGGACGATGGAAATTCATCACACCAAACATCACCAAGCGTACATCACGAACGTCAACAACGCGATCAAGGGCAAAGCCGATCTCGAAAAAAAATCGGTCGAAGACTTGATTAGAGATCTCAATTCGGTTCCGGAAGATATTCGCACGGTCGTGCGCAACAACGGCGGCGGTCACGCCAATCATTCCTTCTTCTGGAAAATCATGGGCCCGAAAGCCGGTGGCGAACCCAAAGGCAAGTTAGCCGATGATATTAAATCGACATTTGGCGGATTCGATCAATTCAAGGAGAAATTTTCTGCTGCTGGTGTTGGCCGATTCGGCAGTGGCTGGGCGTGGTTGATCAAGAACAAGAGCGGCAAACTGGAAGTCGTCTCGGCGCCGAATCAGGACAGTCCAATCATGGATGGCAATACGCTGATTCTTGGCGTCGACGTTTGGGAACACGCTTACTATCTCAATTATCAGAACCGGCGGCCTGATTACATTAGAGCCTGGTGGAATGTGGTGAATTGGGACGCTGTCGCCGAAAATTATTAGCCACGGCTTGATGTTGTAGAGGCGCTTGTGCCAAGCGCCTATCGTTTTAGGTTCGGCGTTTGACACAACGCCGCTACAACATGGCCTACCTAAACGAAAACTATCTTAAGCTTCGGACTGGTTATCTTTTCCCGGAAATCGCCCGGCGGGTGCGTGAGTTCTGTGAAAAGAACCCGGAGGGAGCGAAGCGGCTGATTCGTTGTGGGATCGGTGACGTGACTGAGCCGTTGCCGAGCGCTGCCGTCGAAGCAATGAAACGCGCAGCCGAAGAGCTCGGGCACCGTGAAACGTTTCGAGGCTACGGGCCGGAACAGGGTTACGAATTTTTACGATCGGCCATTGCACAGTGTGATTATCGCGAGCGAAAAATCGACATCGCGGACGACGAGATTTTTGTTTCTGACGGGTCGAAATGTGACTGCGGTTATATTCTGGACATTTTGGGCGACCAAAACAAAGTCGCGATTACCGATCCGGTGTATCCAGTTTACGTCGATACCAACGTGATGACTGGGCGGACTGGGCTGGTGCGGCAGGACGGAAGCTATGAAGGTATCGTCTATCTCCCGTGCACGGCGGCGAGCAATTTCGTCCCCGACCCGCCAAAGGAACATGTCGATCTGATTTATCTCTGTTTTCCAAATAATCCGACCGGCGCCGTTGCCACGCGCAAGCAACTTGGGGGCTTGGTTGATTACGCGTGCCGGCATGACGCGCTTATTTTGTTCGATGCCGCTTATGAGGCCTACATTTCCGATCCACAAATTCCGCACTCCATTTTTGAAATCGATGGTGCACGGGAATGTGCAATCGAGTTGCGCAGTTTTTCCAAGATCGGTGGATTTACAGGAGTTCGTTGCGGCTTCACGGTTATGCCGAAAACGTTGCTCGCACGGACCGAATCGGGAAAAAAACTCCCGCTGCATCCGCTGTGGCATCGCCGTTGGAGCACGAAAGCAAACGGCGTGAGCTATCCGGTACAACGTGCGGCGGAGGCCTTGTATTCACCCGAAGGTCAAAAACAATGTCGCGCCCTGATCGATCACTACATGGGTAATGCAAAGATTCTGCGCGATGCTTGTGCCAAGACCGGCATGGAAGTGTTCAGTCGAATGAATGCGCCTTATATCTGGGTGAAAACGCGCGCTAACCTAACGAGTTGGGAAATGTTCGACCAGATGCTACGCGAGCTGAACGTGGTGATCACGCCCGGCAGCGGATTTGGGGCGCAAGGCGAAGGTTATATTCGTATTTCCGCGTTTAACAGCCGCGAGAATGTCGACGAAGTTGCGCACCGTTTGCAGACGTTCTGGGGAGCGCAGGCTGCCAGCCGGTAGTTGGCGGGAGCTTGCCGCCAACAGTTTTTGAAACCTTTGTCAGTTAAACACGCGAAAATGCGTTCGGCAGGCTGCCGAACGCTACAGGCTGGCAGTGCTAGCAGCCTGTGCTCCCCAGAAGAGACCGTCCGCTCAACGAAACGCGCTTGCAGGCCTGCGGTACTGATCGTCTTGAGGCCGAGATCTCCTCTTGCGCTCTGACTGTGGCGCGTCACATTGCGGCTTTGAGAAAGAAGTTAGCGTGGCTGAATTGAAGCAAAATCTTCTTCAACTCTATCGCTTTTGTTTTCTGATGGTTGCCGATGCGCGCAAGGCGGGCGAAATCTTTCACGCGACCGTGCGCGAGGCTGCAATGCAAACGGCAAATGATGACCCGCCTCGCGATCGCTTGTGGTTTTTCCAGGATGCGCGCTGGCGCTGCCTGGAAGCGAGCGAACAAGGGTTGCAAGCAGAGGATTTCGATGTTGACCAGGAGGAAATTTCAGCGTCGGCACCATCGCAAATTGAAAAGCTCGATCCAGAACAACTCGCCATTTGGATTTCCGCTGCTCCGGAACCGCAGCGGACGGCGCTGGCGCTTTTTTATCTGGATGAATTTGATCACGCTGAATTGCTGTCAATTACGGAGCTGAAACCGGCCGAGTTGGCAAAATTGCTTTCAAATGGGCGGGAGCAATTTCAGGCCTGGCTCAATGCGATCGAGCCGACGGCAGAGTCATGAAGAGCGCTCCTCTATCACGCAGCCAGCGCCTGCTCCTTCAGTGCGCGCCGATTAGCGAGGAACGAGTGAAGGATGGGGCGATGCGGGCCGCAATCCATCGAGCGCGCAGGAGCGAGGAATTGGCCGGGCAGCGAAATTTCGATCGCGCGATTGCGGCCTTGGTGGGCGCTATTCCGATTCCGACGGACATCACGGAATTTGTCCCGCCCGAGACGTTGATTTCAACACGACCCACCTGGAAAAAACAGGTGCGACATCCAGCCTTTCTCGCCACCGGCATCGCCGTGGCCGTGATCGCGGCAATGTCGATCTTTCAAATTGTTGAGCACATGAACCGGTTCCCAGGTGAGACGACCGCGCGCCGCTTGCTTACCACTGCCAGGTCGACACATTCGATGATGCTCGACCCGGTGAAGACGGATGCCGGTTCTCTAGGCGATTTCTTTTTCATGAAACACCGGCTGGCGCACTATGATGTTCCACCCAGGTTTTCGGATTTCCGCACACTGGGTTGTCGCGTCTTTGATGACGAGGAAGGCCAGCGCGTGGCACAGATCTGGGTAGTGGAAAAACGGATGCAGTTTTTCATTTTTCCGGCGGAGCGGGATGCGAAAACTGGAAAACCGAGGGAATTTTCCGGCTGGCGTTATGTCGATCAAGAAGGCTGGGTGGGCGTTGTCAAAGAGCAAAGCGGGGTCTGCTTCATGGCCGCGCTGCGTGGACGGGAGAAAGATCTCGCGCCGTACATATCGAAGGGGAAGGAGTAGGAGCTGGCAACAACGTTGGGACCGGCCTTCGTTGACACGCTGTGATGCGACATTCAATTTGTCGCTAATTGCCAGGGTAGCTCAGCGGTAGAGCAGGGGACTCATAAGCCCTTGGTCGGGAGTTCAATTCTCCCCCCTGGCAGTTTTGAAAAATGGCGTGGGTTTACGTTCTCAAAGGATCCTCAGGAAGGGCATTACATTGGCTCCTGCGTAGATCTCGATGCTCGCTTCGCCCAGCATTTACGCGGACCCACCGCAACTACAAAAAGGCTGGGGGCTCACCTTGAGATCGTCGCTAGGAAAGAGGTCGGGACACTTGATGAAGCTCGAATGATCGAGCGCGAGTTAAAGCGTAAGAAAAACCCGCGTCTCGCCAACCATTACCTGCGAAAGTAGAGCAGCCCCGAAAGCTTTCGGGGTTGGTCGGGAGTTCGATTCTTCCCCCTGGCATACTTAACTGCGGAGTGCGGATTGGCGATTGCGGATTGGGACTGGTCTGGAATTGGACGTTGGACGATTACCGCGCCGTAGCCTTGCGGAGGCGGGTTGAGCGTTGAACGTTTGCCCTGGTGGTAACTAACGAAGAGCTTTGGCGGAGATTGTTGACCAGCGGGAATGAGTATCGGCTGACTCGGTTCGTGATTCTGAGACTGCTTGGATTCGTTTATGCGGTCGCATTTCTGGTCGCGGCGAACCAGCTCGTGCCGCTCATCGGAAATCATGGTTTAACGCCAGCCCACCATTTTCTTGCCGATGTCCATACCCAGCTGCATTCGCGAACCCAGGGGATGGTGCACCTGCCCACACTTTTTTGGTTCGGCGTCAGCGACCAGGGATTGATCATCTTTGCCTGGATCGGTTTTGCACTGTCACTCGTCGTCTTCGTCGGATATGCGAATGCGATTCTTCTCGCAGTGCTGTGGGCGATGTACATGTCGATCGTCCACATCGGCCAGATTTGGTACGGCTACGGGTGGGAGACGCAACTGCTCGAGACCGGCTTCTTATCGATCTTTCTCTGCCCACTGTTTGACCCGCGGCCGTTCCCGAAAATTCCGCCGCCGATTCTCGTGATCTGGCTATTCCGCTGGCTCGGCTTTCGTATCATGATCGGTTCCGGTTTGATCAAACTCCGGGGCGACCCATGCTGGCGTGATCTCACCTGCCTGTTTTATCATTATGAAACGCAGCCAATCCCAAACCCAATCAGCCGCTATCTCCACTTCGCGCCGTTGTGGTTTCACAAGGTTGGCACTGGCTGGAACCACGTTGTTGAGCTGATCGCGCCGTGGTTCTCGTTTGGACCACGTCGGGCGCGTCATGTCGCCGGCAGCTTACTCATCACGTTCCAGATTTTTCTGATAATCAGCGGCAACCTTTCGTTCCTGAATTATCTCACGATCATTCCATTTCTGGCGTGCTTCGATGACACGTTCTGGTGTCGAATTTTACCGAGCGCACTCGTTAGGCGCTGCCGCCAAGCCGCTGGGCGGTGCCCCGATGAAATGGGTTCACGCGTTTTCGACCGGCCGCGAAATGGTGGTTACAAGGGCGATGTTGAAGTCTCCCGAGTTCAAGTGGGCGTCTCGATCGTATTGTCGATCTTGATTGGGTATCTGAGCATCGCACCGGTGACCAACTTGATTTCAAATCGACAGATGATGAACGCCTCTTTTGATCCGCTCGATCTCGTAAACACCTATGGCGCTTTCGGCAGTGTTGGAAAAGAGCGGGATGAAATTGTTTTCGAAGGGACCGGTGATGCATTTATCACCGGGGACACGAAATGGAGACAGTATGAGTTCAAAGCAAAACCGGGAGACCTGAATCGGCGGCCGCCGCTCGTCGCGCCTTACCAACCGCGCATTGACTGGCAAATCTGGTTCGCAGCCATGGCCTCACCGGCTGAGTATCCCTGGACGCTGCGCTTCGTTTGGAAACTCTTGCATAACGATCCTGGAACGCTCTCGCTTCTTGCGAACCATCCATTTCCAAACGCACCGCCGCGTTATATCCGAGCGCGGCTGTATCGTTACCAATTCGCGCCCCTCGGTGAGAAGGGGTGGTGGCAACGCGAACCGATCGGTGAATGGCTGCCGGCTTTATCGAGTGACAACGTCGAATTTCGTCGGCTGCTGGGCGAATTAAACTGGCTCGATTGAGAAGCTCGACCGTGTAAACGACTAGGACGGAGTTATAATCCGCGCTTTTTTAATCGCTCGATGGTTTCGCGCATCATCCGGTAGCCGAAATGGCCTTGCGTCACGCGCACTAGTTCGGAGCCGCGCCATTTCCTGTGGATTGCCTCAATATCTGCCATCGGTGCAACCAAATCGAATTCACCTGCGACAAAGAGCACCCGATTCGGGTCACACATCGGTTCATTATGTAATGGCGAGCTGAGATGAAAGTGTCGGGCAACAAGCGCTCGATCGACTTTTGCACGCGTCAATTCTCGGCGCATGAAAGCAGTTGCGCGGTTCTCCCAGATGGCGTGCTCGATATTTACGATGGGGGCCATCAATGCGACAAAACGAAGATCGCATTCGACCATCGCGAGGAGCGCTCCGATCCACCCGCCGTAACTGGTTCCCATCACGCCGAGCTCCTCGCAACCATGTTCGCTTAACGCACTGATTAGCTGCCGTAGTTCGATCACACCCTGACGCAACCCCTCGGCGTTGCTAACGAGATCAGCCGTGATGGCGAGTTCACCGTTCCAATAACCGGCTGGAACCCGCGAATAATGATAGGGCAAATGCACGAAGCACGCGTTCCAGCCGAGCCGGTTAAAATGCGCAGCCCAACGGCGATAACCGAGGTGCGTCGCTGACATGAGCGCGTGCAGCAGCAGTACCGTAGGCGCGTGCCAGCCGCGTTCGCAGGGGAAAAGATCAGCCCGAGCGATATTGTTCGCCGGAAACTTCGTTTCGATTGGGCTGTGCCAGGTAACGCTGCGCGAGTGATTATTGAACTTGCTGGTGAGCTCGCCGTTTGGCGGCACGCTGTAGAATTCTCGCGCCGTTAATTTCTCGCATTGCTCTACATAACGCTCCAATTCATCGCGACTGCGCGCGTGCAAACGATGCCGTGCTTGCATGAGATTCATGGACGTGCACATGAGGGAATCAACTACTGTCGCCCTCAACCGTGTAAGGGTGGAGTGCGGCGATCCCGCGATGGCGGGACCGCTTTTTGAAGCGCGGACATGTCCGCGCACTCCAAAACGTTCTTGCGGCGAATGCGGCAGATCGTCTGGTTTAAGAGAGAACTTGTGGCGCAATTCGGCGTAAAGATTTTTGAACGCGAGGTTAAGTTGACGCTCGATACGCTCTCGTGCGTCAGCTTTTTTGAGCTCGGGAAAATATGAGATTGGATCTCCAAATGCGATCCAGATGGGCGTGTGCCGCACAGGCAGCCAGTTTTTCATTGAATAGAGGCGATCGCTCCCTACGATTACGCACGGGAGAACCGGAACACCAGCGAGTTGCCCGAGCGTTGCAGCGCCAGGCCGGAGCGGCGCGCCCTCGAGGACCGAGCATGTGCCGTTGCGAATTCCGCCTTCAGGAAACAGACCGACAATCCGTCCATCACTTACTCGCTCGATTGCTGTCCGAATTGTCTTACGATCGGCGCGACTTCGGTCCGCCGGAAAGGCATCGACGGCGCGCAACAAAAGTCCGACCAGCGGAACCGGAAAGAATTCCGCCATTGTCATCCAATCGATTTTTCTTCGGATAACAGCGGAAATGATGAATGGGTCGAAATGGCTGATGTGGTTGGCCACGAGCAAAAACCCGCCGTCTCGAGCCGCGTTCGCGGCGCCCACTACCTGAATGCGCGCAGCGTACCCAAAGAGCAGCCTCATCAACAGACTCGCGGCGCGATTGGCGAGCGCATGGAATAATGAAGGCAAGTGATCAATGTTCTCGCGCATCAGAAACGTATCGGCGTATTTCAAGACGGTAAGTGCAGTTAGCGCAAATTACCTGGAAAGAGTAGCCGATCCTGGTTCCCGCTTCCATGCCGACTACCTCGAGTACAAGAGCGGCCGAATTCGAATTGACGAACTAATCGCACGCCTGCCCCACATGGCCATGATTGGTGACAGCCTTTCGCGAGATCTCTACATTTCATCGCCTCTGGGCACTCTCTGGCGAGCATGCACCCGACATGGCCGCAACTGGTTTCTCAATACCGACCCTTCCCCTGCCAGCGTCTACAGCGTTTTTGAAAGGTTGGAAAGATTTACGCCGCTGGTGGCCAGCGAATTTTGCGGCTTGGGTGCTCTGGTTGACCGCAAACAAGATCGACAACCGTTTTCTCGAAGGATCCTCCGGACGCGCAATTTTTCTGGACAGGTGAGGCAAGTGCTTTCGAAAAAACGGTTTCCGAATCTGATCCTAATCTGGATCGGCCATAACAACGTCGACTGGGCATGGCGGTGTCCGTTGGCTGAACTCAAGCAGCCGGAAGCACGCTTGCAACAGCTGGAGGAGCAGTTCCGCGAAAACTATACGCGTGAAATGCGACGGCTTATCGCGCGGGCCCAAATCGAATCGCATCGAGTGGCAATTGCAGTTTTCGGTTTGGCTAATTTCGAGTCGTTTTTCAAGGCCCGCAAAACGGCCGAAGCGCTGCGAGAGAAAAACGAAAAGCTGTATCCGTATTTGGGAAGCGATTTTAAATATTTCATCTCCATGCGGCCAGTCTACCGCGATCATCTCGTTCGCCTTGTTGCCATGGTAAATAAAGGCCTGCGCGCGATGGTTGAGGAATTGAATCGTGACGTCGAATGGCAACGTTGTCCAAACGTTCATCTGCGGTATTGCGACGGGCTGGCGCGAGCCGATCTCAGCCGGGTAGAAGTTCTTCACGCCGTAGACGCCTGGCATCCGTCGCCTTGTGGACACAATCTTTTCGCCGAGGCGGCGTTCAACGACCTTGGACCAAGCCTCGACTTTCTTGGAATCGCGCGTAATCCAGCAAGAGTCGATCCACCTTAATATCCGGCTAGACTCGGCTGACGAGTTCCTTGCATTTCTTCAGATCAAGTTTGCCAGAGGCAAGGATGGGAATCGCTTCGACGCGCTGAACCTGTTTTGGGATCCAAAGGTTCGGGACGCCCGCTTGGTGAAGCTTTGTGCGCAAGTCGGCGAGATCGACATCTGCGGCGCTGAGCAGAACGAGCGCTTCACCTTTGGCTTCGTCTTCTACTCCTACAATCGCGATTGGACGTTCATCCCTTCCAGATAGGTTGAGCAAATCGAGAATTTTATGTTCAAGCGTCTCGTGGGGCACCATTTCCCCGCCGATCTTCGAAAAACGCGAAAGGCGCCCTTCGATATAAAGAAATCCGTCCTCATCAAATCGACCAATGTCCCCCGTCTTCAACCAGCCATCAACCAGCACTTCTGTAGTCCGTTCCGACTCGTTCAGATAACCTTCAAAGATGTTTGCTCCGCGTAGCCAAAGCATCCCAGTTTCATGTAGCGAAAGTTTGCCATCACTTTCTGGTTCGCGAATTTCCGCAGCGATGCCGGGCGCCATTTTACCCACTGAGCCTGGGCGATTTGATGGTTGAACCTGCTCACCCGATTTTGCCGGAGTCGGATCTGGGAGGTTTACGCTTACTACCGGCGAGGTTTCGGTCAGCCCGTAGCCCTCAAAAACCTTTTGGTTAAAGCGCTCCTCGAAACTTTTAGCGAGATCGAAAGGAAGCTTTTCCGCGCCGGTGATGACAAGGCGCAAGCTGTGCAGCTGATCCGATTGGGCTTTGCGCAGATAAGCACGCAAAAAAGTAGGCGTGGCCAGAAGCAATGTTACCTTGTACTTTTCGATTAAGGCTGCGTTCTTCGCCGCTTCCAACGGGCTTGGGTAGGTAACAGTCCGCACTCCTGCGATGAGCGGGTACCAAAGCGTAACGGTCGATCCGAAGCTGTGAAAAAACGGAAGCGAGGCGAGAATGGTGTCTTTTTGCTTTGCATCGAGCAGTTCCTGAAATTGGGAAACGTTGCAAACGATATTGCGATGGCTTAAAACAACGCCCTTTGGTTCGCCAGTGCTTCCACTGGTAAACAGCAGAGTTGCTTCGGCGTGACCGCCCTTTTTCGGAACCTGCAAAAGCCGCACAAGCAAACTCGCCGGTGCCAGGATCGACACCATCCACCAGAAAATGATTTGTGGTTTTAGCTGCGGCATCAGTTCGTCCAATTTCAAGATGCGCTCCGGCCACGGAAAATCCTTAATGCGCTCGATGAACGGCGTGGCCGAAATTGCCACATGCAGCGCCGCCCGCCTGTAACAGGATTCATTCGCCGCGCGTCCCATCGTGAAATTCAGGTCCACCGCGACTTTCCCGGCCAGAGTCACCGCCAGATTGGCAACCACCGATCCCTTGCTTGCCGGCAGAACGATCGCGATGCGTTCGTCGGCAAATTCGTTGCGGACAAAACGGCTTAGGGCGGCGGCTGCGCCAAGCAATTTTGCACGGGTTAGTTTGCTGTGATCGATCCCATCGATGACCGCGGTCGAGAATGGGCGGCGTTTTAGACCGCGGACACATTCTTCGCCGAGATGACGGTTTAAGGAGGGCCGCTGGCTGTAGCAAAATTCACCGAGCTTAAGTAATTGTTCTCGTACCGTTGCAATATCCGCGGCGTCCGGAGCCAGTGGTTCACCGAATGCGATTGTTACGGGATATGGAATTCGGTGCGGCCATTTACTGAAAAACTTGCCGCCTTGAAAGGAGAAGATTGAGCCCCAAAGGCGATCGAGCCAGACCGGTATAATGTGAGTGTTCGCCTGACGGGCGATTAATTCGTAACCCCGCCGCAGACGCAGTAATGTCCCGGCGCGTTCGAGTTGGCCTTCGGGAAATAGACAAACGATCTCGCCTTCGGTGATTTTCCGCGCGGCTGCTCGAACGGCAGAATGGGAATGGCGGGTGTCGATGGGGATGCAACGAAGCAGCCGTAAAAACGGATGCAGCACGGGCTTATTATAGAATTCCTGGTCAATGACGTAACGAATCGGTCGTTGGCAGGCGAGTTGCAGCACAATCGCATCGATCCAGCTAATGTGGTTTGGCAAAAGAAGAAAACCGCCTTGCAGCAAATTATCAGTTCCGAGCGCCCGAACTCGATAAAAGCACCTTAGTAACGGGCGACAGACCAAGTGGAGCGCGCGCTCAGAAATCGACATGGAAGGCATTCGTTTATGATTTACAATCAGCTCGCAGCGATCTGCAATCGGCAATTGTCGATGGAGGGGAGTGCGAAAACATCGTTGGCCGACGCGTACGCCGCGCTCTGGCTACTGCTCGGCATCAATCTCTTTAACTACATCGACAGGTACGTGCTTTCGTCGGTCGAGCCGGAAATTCGCGCACATTTCTTTCGGCCAGGCGACCCGAATGCGCATGCACTCACCGGCTTTCTCGGAACTGCTTTTCTCGTTAGCTATATGATTTCGGCACCCGTCTTCGGCTGGCTGGCGGACCGGACGTCACGCTGGCTGATCATCGGTGCGAGCGTGATCCTCTGGAGCGTGGCCACGGCAGCCTCGGGACTTGCGGGCACGTTTGCAATGTTATTCATTATGCGGCTTTTCGTCGGGGTGGGCGAGGGCGGATACGGTCCTGCGGCGCCGACAATCATTTCCGATTTTTTCTCTCTGGATCTGCGTGGCCGCGTGCTTTCATATTTTTACATTGCGATTCCGGTGGGAAGCGCCCTCGGCTACGCGATCGGAGGCTTCGTTACCTCGCGCTGGGGTTGGCAAACGGCGTTCTTTGCCGTTGCCCCGCCGGGAGTGCTGCTAGGTCTTGCCTGTTTTTTGCGCGTGGATCCGCGGTCAAGATTTAAGGGCGCAAAACAAACGCGGCGCGCGAGGCTTCAAGATTATCTGAACTTGGCCCGAATTCGCTCCTATGTTTTGAATACATTCGCGATGACAGCGCTCACGTTTGCTATGGGCGGACTGTCTTTTTGGATTCCGGGTTATCTGCAATATCGCGGATTGCCGCCGAGTAGCCGCATCATATTTGGCGGCATGATGGTGTTCGCAGGATTGACGGCCACACTTCTCGGAGGATTCGCTGGCGATCTTCTCCGCAAGCGTTTTGCTGGTTCCTACTTCCTTGTGTCGGGAATCGGGGTCATGATTGCATTTCCGTTTTCAGCTGCCGTTGTTTTCACGCCGTTTCCTCTCGCCTGGGGCGTGATGTTTATCGCGATCTTCTTTCTTTTCTTTAATACTGGCCCGTCAAACACAGCGCTCGCTAACGTTACGCATCCATCTGTGCGTGCGACAGCTTTTGCGCTCAACATACTGATCATTCACTTGCTTGGCGATGCTGCTGCTCCGCCGTTAATTGGGGAAGTGGCGGACCGCACGAATATGGACGTTGCCTTTTTGTTTGTGACAGCAGCAATGCTCATTGCGGGTGTCTTTTGGTTGGTTGGTATGAAATATCTCCCGGCGGACACCGCCGCGGTGCTTGCCAATACGCAAGAGTAATGATGTCTATTGACTCTCTTTCAGCCCTTGTGGGCGTTTTTGCGCACCAGCTAATTTTCCAGCAGTTTGGGCGAGCAACTTGCTTTTGGTTTTCCCGCTATGCCGATATTGGCAACTTCTCCTCGGGAAATAGTCACAGAAACTCACCCGCTGCGGACTCGCACGATGCGCGGGTGTGCTTGGGCAGCGGTCCTCATCGGCGCTGGCCTATCTAAAATTCTATGCAGCCAGTTTGGACTCCGTCCGGGAGCGTGGTTACCGCTCACAGAAACTGCCCTGCTTGGACTTATGGCGATCTTCGTTGCCAGAAGGTATCCAACAAAAAACTGTGCCGGGTTTATCCTGGCTATTGCTGCATCTGAGTTTGCATGGCTGATTGCGGTGCCCCGGATCGAAGCGGCAACTTTCATTCGTTCCGTGTCTGAACATCTGGGCTGGGGTGGGCAGTTTTTTCTGTCGCGCGTGATTCGCACAGTTGGCGCCATACTAATGGGTCTAACACTGCTCGGCAGCGGCACCACCCGCCGCGAGCTATTCCTGTGTGTAGGAGATTGGCGTACTCCAGTGCAGCCAGAGCCATTTCTTTCATTCTCTTGGCGGATTTCTTGGGCTCGCTTTGGAGTGCTACTCATCCTTGCCTTTGGTATTTTGCTTACCATCTTTTACTTTTGGACTTCGCATCCTCAAATCGGGCGACTGCATCAGTTTCTCTCAGTGCTGCCATGGGCCATCGCAACTTCAGCTGTAAATGCAGCTAATGAAGAGTTTCAATTTCGCAGTGTTCTCCTCGCGCGGTTGAGGACAGTTGTTCATCGGAAGGAGGCCATGCTTCTGGTGGCAGTGTTGTTCGGGCTAGGTCATTATTTTGGGCAGCCCTCGGGTTCGGCCGGGGCTATCATAGCGGGAATCGCGGGATGGATTTTGGCTAAGAGCATGATTGAGACGCGCGGGTTCACGTGTGCGTTCCTCATCCATTTCGTAGCAGATTTCGTGATCTTCGCATTTTTAATGATGTCGGGCGTGAGTTTCCCGAAAGGATAACCGCTTCGAAGATCAAACCTTTCGGACCACACGAAACGGCACTTGTAAGCCGCAGCTGCGAAAAACGAGCCGTGGCAGTAAGGTCTAGTTAGGCTCCCGGCGAATGTAGACTCCGAGGTTACCGCCATCGTCGGTTCGGAAATACTTTGCCTCTACATATTTAAGAATGGCGGGTGCGAATTCGGCGAGTTCGCGTCGGTCCGAGAGTAAAACCACCGCAGGCGGATCACGTTCTGCCTCGTCGATCAAGCGCTCGTGATCGCGTGAGGTCTGATCGCCTGGCCACAGATAATTCCAGCGGGTCGGATTTCGGCGTTGGCAAAGGAAGTAAAACATCGGCTGATACGGGAAGGCCAGAATCGATCGTGTTGGGGGCGCGTAGGACTGCAGACGTTGCACGAAATCGACGACCACGCCCGCTTGCTCAATACGGACGCCGCCGCGCTCAAGCGTCAATTGCTCGTTCGCCCCCGCCACATTGGGCAATGCGACCGATCGAACGATCCAGAGAAACGAAATGACGAGGATTGTAAACACGGTCGAGAGGATAATGTCGACCGTGCGATGAGCGGCTAGTCTTTCGCGTACAATCGACCAACCAAACGCGGTGAGAAGAAAAAGCGGCGGGAGTGTGATAAACAGATGGGTCAAGTCTGATCGAATCGTAACCTGTAGATAAAACAGCGCCGACCAGACGAGGAGAAAGGAGAGAATGGCTTCACGCCGATAAAAACGACGGCGAAGAATCGATGGCACCAGGCAGAGTGCGGCAATCGCTTGCACAGCCGGTGGAATATAAAACATAAGTACAGTCGCAGTGTCCAAAACGGATCTGCGCACCATTAACTTCGGGAACGGAAGCGAACTAGTTTTTCGGTAAGTGCTAATCGGAAACAGCATCAACTGTCGAAACATCTCTGGGAGAGCCCCAAGCTTCCACCAGACGATGATCGCCGGAATGGAGACGATGGCGACGCCAATCAGCCAGAAGAGCAACCCCCGTTTTAAATTTGTTTGCGAAACAGAATCGTGGCGGGCAAAGGTCAGCGCTGTTACCAGGGCAAAAGCCGAAGCAATGGTGTAGATGGCCTGGTCGTGCCGGAGGAAAAGCGAGAGAGCGGCAAGCAATCCGGCAGGCAGGGCGAGCCATTGTTGCCGTGATAGGGTCGCTGGCACCAGGAAGAGCATGGCAGCGAGCGAAGCTGCGATTCCCTGCCAGACCGCGAGCGGCACGAAGTTGTAGTAAGGAAGACCAAGGATGCACGTCGGTGCAGCCGCCGCGAAAGCGAGGATGGGACCAGTGAAGTTGCGACCGATGCCATAAATGAGCAGCGGCAGACAAAGGAAGATCGACAAACCGAAAATGCGAAGAGAGGCAAGCGATATTCCGCAAAGTTTGAAAACCGCGGCTGTCGTGTAAAACGACAGCGGCGGCTGCAGACTCACGAAATCACGATGCGGAATTTCCCCTTCGGTCACGCGCACCGCGCCATAAGCGAGCAAGCCCTCGTCGCGCCAGTCGATCCCAGCCCGCCAGCGTGGATATGCTATGGAAAAAGCAAACGAAAGCAGAAGCACCGCGCACGTAAGGTCGGGAAGTCTCGCGGATTTAATTTTAGGAATCTGCATCTGACTGAAGGCGGTATCGAAAGCGAGATTTGCGCTGAATGGACGCGAGAATTCAAGGAACAAAGCAGACGAAGAACTGCAACATCTCCGATTGACGCCACAATTTGTTGTGTGTTATTGAAGTGCTCAACACTATGCGTTGCCCCAAGTGCGGGTCTCGTGATGATAAGGTCATCGATTCGCGCCAGTCTCGGGATAGTTCCAGTATCCGGCGCCGTCGTCAATGTCTCAACTGCCGGTATCGCTTTACCACTTACGAAGAAATCGAGCGCTCCGACCTGCGAGTTGTCAAGCGTGACCGGACACACGAGCCGTTCGACCGGCACAAGCTTGCCAGCAGTCTGGCCAAGGCCTTTGAAAAGCGCTCGGTCAGTCTCGTCACGCTGGAGCAGATGGTCGATGAAATCGTGCACGAGTTGGAGACAAGCGGGCGAGAAGTTTCCTCGTCCCAAATTGGCACCAAGGTGCTGGAGAAACTGCGCGAGATTGATCAAGTGGCTTACTTGCGATACGCGTCGGTGCATCGGCACTTCGCGGATGTGGACGAATTTGTGGATGCCATTCAAGCCCTTGGCCGCCGCGTGAAAACCAACGCTGCGCAGCGAGAATTATTTCCACCGGAGCAGGTCAGCCATGGTCGCGTTTAAGGAAGAGTTTCCATATCTGCGCTGTGAATCGGGGCAGCTTTTTGAATTCAACCGCGATTGGTTGCATGCTGCGATCAATCGTGCGGCCGACCAGGCAGGATACCCGGGTTGGTGGCTGACTGATCATGTGACGGAGAGCATCGCCTTCTATTTGCGCCTGCGGAATGACGAAAACGTGGTCGCATTCAGCCAGCTCGCGCAAACCGTGCAGTACGTTCTCAAAGTGATCGGCTACAAAGAAATTATCCCGTATTTCACGCCTGCCCCGCCGCCGATTTCGATCTCGCTGCTCGACCTTGCTCAGGAAGCCGGCACTGGATACGAGCTGGCGTTCTTCGATTTGCTGGAAAAGCGGATCAGCGCATTGGCGGGAGCTGGGGTGGACAACCTTCAGCTTTGCGCGCTGCAACCTTGCGTAAAATATCTTCGCTGCACAAAAGTATGGAGCCGAGCTTGCGATTCACTCCGCGAGGACGTTGTCTGTTTCATTCGCGAAAAACTCGCGGCAACAACCACGGCCGCGCGACTGAAGTGTCAGCTGCGTTAAGTCTCTAGTTCCATGACAATCTTTGAGAAGATTATCGCGCGCGAAATTCCAGCAAAGATCATCTGGGAAGACGAAGACGCGATTGCATTTCACGACGTTAATCCTCAGGCGCCGGTCCATGTCCTTATCGTGCCCAAAAAGGTGATTCCGCGCTTGAAAGACGCGACCGAAGCAGACCAGCCGATCCTGGGAAAGCTTCTGCTGGTCGCGGGGACTCTGGCTAGAAAACTGGGCATGGAAGAGAGCGGCTACCGGGTGGTGATCAACAGTGGTCCGGACGCGGGTGAGAGCGTTCCGCACTTGCATATCCACTTGCTAGGCAAACGCGCGCTTGCCTGGCCGCCGGGCTAAGACCGACGATCGCTCGTTAGGCAACGTACCACGGATTACGCGGATAAATTCGATCGTGACGATGATGTAGTGGCAGGCGGCCGCAAACCCAAAGCTGGCTGCAGCGGGCGTGTCGCACGTAATTGCTGGAAATTCAACCGAGACAGCCATTCAAGCACATGATTGTTTCGTCCATTCGCCGGTCAATGTAGGATTAAGGGATGGACGCAACCCTTAAAGCGGTCCGGCCGGTAGAACTCGCGGAAATACGGCAAGCGCGCGAGCGAATCGCAAAGACGATTGTGCGCACGCCCCTAATTCGCCTGGAACTTGGTCCTGCCTTTCCTGACATCCGGTTGAAGCTTGAAAATTTACAGCCGATTAACGCTTACAAAATACGGGGCGCAGCTAATGCGGTGGCGATGCTTTCCGAATCGGAACGCCAACGGGGCGTCTGGACGATCAGTGCCGGAAATGCCGGACAAGGCGTCGCCTATGCAGCGCGGAAGGCCGGTGTGCCCTGTTCAGTTGTGGTAATCGAGACAGCGCCCGAATCGAAGATCGACAGAATGCGCGCCCTCGGCGCAAAGCTCATATCCGTTCCATACGAGATCGCATGGAAGGCGCTGGAGGAGCGTTCCTATCCAGGCCTCGAAGGAACCTTCGTGCATCCCTTCGACGATCACAATTTTATTGCTGGTCACGGCACCATGGGTCTGGAGATTTTGGAAGACGCCCCGGATGTCGCCGCCGTTGTTGCCAGCATCGGCGGTGGCGGACTCATCACGGGCGTCGGCAGCGCGATTAAAGCGCTGAAACCTGAGATTAAACTGTACGGGGTCGAGCCGGAAACGGCCGCTCCCGCTGCGCTCTCCTTCGAAAAAGGATCACCGCAGGTGTTCCGAAATTGGAAAGCTTCATTCGTTGATGGTGCCGGCGGTCAGAGCATGTTTCCCCGCATGTGGGAACGCATGAAGCCATTGGTGGATGCTTGCGTAGTCGTTAGTCTGGAGGAAACAAAAAAAGCGATGCGACTCATGGCAGAAAAGGCGCGCATTATCTCGGAAGGCGCCGGGGCATTGCCCCTGGCCGCCGCATTGGGACGAGGGATTCGAGAGAACCCAATTGTGGCAATCGTTTCCGGTGGCAATATCGACATGAAGCGATTCTGCCATTTGATCCGCACGACAGTGGATTAACTTAGTCACGGCAGCAATAGTCCCCGTCGATCGGAGCCTAACCGGACTGGTCTACATCTGCCATCCTTGGCAGAACCCCCGCCACCGGCGGGAGGCCGGGCAGGCAAACCTTCTGAACCGCCCTCGCGTTGCGCTGACCGTCCTCAAAGCGCCGGGCATGCTGTCCAGAAAAAGCCTCTTTCCGGCATGCGTGATCGAGTGTCCGAAGCGGATGTCGAAAATATTTAACAAAGATTTAACAATCAAAACAAAGGATTAGGATTGATAAGTTTCAGTAAATTACTACTATTCGCGGTTTCTTGACCGGAACGATGGCTAACGAGCTCTATTGGAACATCGGCGTAATGCTGCATTTATTTCTTAAAAATCTATTAATTATTGTCATCATTGGGATTTTTGGGCCAGGTGTTTTTGGCGGTACCGTTAGCTTGGCTTGGAATCCGGATCCGATTCAAAGCCTCGCCGGTTACCGTCTCTACTATGGAACAGCTCCCGCCGTTTACACCCAGAAGATCGACGTTGGGAATTTCACCACCACATCAGTCGCGAATCTGATTGGAGGACAGACGTATTTTTTCGCGGTGACGGCTTACAACAGCTTCAACGTCGAAAGTGGTCCGTCAAACCAGGTTTCCTATACGGTTCCCTCAGCCTCCGGGAAATCTGGAACGCCCCAGATCCCCTTTCTCCCGATACCTTCGGATCAAACTGTCCTTCCTGGATCAACGGCGTTAAACGACAATGATAGTCATTTCACTTATTCAGGAGGATGGGCACTGAATCACTGGCCATCGTATGATTATCTCGGAGATGAACACTTTTCTGCGGTTGCTGGCGCTACGGCGACTCTCAATTTTACGGGAACACAAGTGCAGCTTTATAGCACGCTTGCCCACGATCTTGGATTCGTAGA
>JACXTT010001520.1_pt1 | contig 38520 bp, 30 predicted proteins | sample 9270951 | NCBI WGS metagenome assembly JACXTT01 (sample SAMN15532306, study PRJNA645909) | rock metagenome | isolation source: weathered quartz diorite | place: Puerto Rico | collected 2017-06-21
TTGAGCTACCAGCCCATTCTATTCTACCAGGTACCACCATTATTCATCATTAAAATGAATCGTTATGAGATCATCCAAAGGAACAGCGCAATTTTTGCTGGTAGCATTTTTCATACTGGCCGCCCTGGTGTACATTACTACAAAAAATGACAGGCATACGGCTTCCCCGGCCGGTAAAACGGCGCAGGCCCCTCCCGCACCCGCCGATATTGACGACAATTAAAAGCGGGTTGTGAATAACAAGTGCATAAGTATGGGTAAGATGAGCGAAAATCAAAATTTTTCTTTCCGGTCAAAAAAATATATTTACCGCCCTGAATAATATTTTATTGACCTCCGGACAGTGCGCCAGCGGCTAATTACTTACTGGTAAGCCAATTAACGACTTATCAACAGGTACCTGAGCGATGGTTCGTTTTACGTAGGTTTGTGACTTAAATTAAATTGAGCGCTGTGAGATTAAAGAGTTTAGAAATCAAGGGCTTTAAGAGTTTTGCGGATAAGACCGTACTTAATTTTGATGAGGGCATTACGGGGGTAATAGGCCCCAATGGCTGTGGCAAAAGCAATATCATTGACAGCATCCGCTGGGTGATTGGGGAGCAGAAAATCAGTCATCTCCGTAGTGAAAACCTGGAAAGCCTTGTTTTCAATGGTTCTAAAACACGCTCCGCTTCGGGGCTTGCCGAGGTGAGCCTTACTTTTGAGAATACGCGCAACCTGTTGCCAACCGAGTTCAATACCGTAACCGTTACCCGTAAGTTTTACAAAAGCGGTGAAAGCGAATACCGCCTTAATGACGTGCAATGCCGCCTGAAGGATATCCAGAACCTGTTTATGGACACGGGGGTGAGCACCGACAGCTATGCCATTATAGAACTGGGTATGGTGGATGAAATTATCAAGGACAAGGAGAACAGCCGCCGCCGCATGCTGGAACAGGCCGCCGGCATTACCATTTATAAAACGAGAAAGCGCGAAGCCAAATTAAAGCTGGATGCTACCGAGCAGGATCTTGCGCGGATAGAAGACCTGCTGTTTGAAATCAACAACCAGCTCAAGAGCCTGGAAAGCCAGGCTAAAAAGGCGGAGAAATACCATGAAATAAAGAAAGAGTACCGCGAGTTGAGCATTGAGCTGGCCAAGGCGGCGCTGGAAGGGTTTAACCTGACCTACCGCGACCTGAACGAACAAACCGAAACGGAGACCAATAAGAAGATACGGCTGGAAGCGGAAGTAGCCAATGAAGAAGCGGCGCTGGAACAGGAAAAAGTAGGGTTTATTGAAAAGGAGCGCGCCCTGCAAAGCATGCAGCATACGTTTAACGACCTGCTGCAGCAATTGCGCAGCAAAGAGAACGAAAAGAACCTGGCCGCGCAGCGCCTGAAATTTTTGCAGGAGAAATCTGCCAGCCTGGAAGACTTTTTAAATAAGAGCGAAGGGCAGCTGAAGGGACTGGAAGAAAGCATCCTGTTTACCCAACAACAGAGTGGCGAAGAGCAGGCCCGGCTTACAGGATTGCAACAGCAACTGGAAGAATTGAAAGGCAGTGTAGAAGATAAGCGCCGGGTATTTGATGAAAAAAGGGTGCATGTAGACAGCCTGCGCAGTGAAAACCTGACCATCCAGCGCAGCCAGTTTGAAGCAGAAAAGAAAGTGGCCGTAGCCGATACCTCTATCCAGAACCTGCAACGCGCCATTAGCCAGATAGATGAAGAAACGGAAGTGCGCAACAGCCAGTTGAAGCAACTGGAAGAAGAGCGTATGACCAGGGAACAGGAACTGGAAAGCCGGCAAACGGATTTGCAGCAACTGCAGGACCATCATGAAAGAACCCGGGAGCAGATATTGCAAACCCAGGCAGAGGTAGAAACCCTGCGCCAGCAATTGGCCGACGAAAGCCGCAAGCTGGATAGCCGTAAAAACGAGCACGACCTGCTGAAAAGCCTGATTGATAGCATGGAAGGTTACCCCGAAAGCGTAAAGTTCCTGCACAAGAACCCGCACTGGAACCATACAGCGCCCATTTTGTCGGATATTATTTATGTAAAGGAGGCTTATCGTACCGCGGTGGAAAACGTGCTGGAGCCTTACCTGAGCTATTACGTGGTCAACAGCCTGCAGGAAGGATTACAGGCGGTGCACCTGCTGGATGACAATAAAAAAGGGAAGGCTAATTTTTTCCTGCTCGATAAGCTGGATGCGGCCGGCGATACCAGTGCCGCGCACCCGCTGCCGGATGCCATACCCGCCATGAGCGTAATAGAAGTGGATGAAAAATACCATAGCCTGGCGCATTATTTATTGGGTAATGTATTTATTGCGGAGAACGAAGAAGCGCTGGCCAACAGCAATGGGGCCGTGGTGCTGGAAAAACATGGTAAATATGTAAAGGGGAAATATTCGCTTACCGGCGGAAGCATAGGTTTGTTTGAAGGAAAGAAAATAGGCCGCGCCAAGAACCTGGAAAAGCTGGCGGAAGAAATCATTGCGCAGGATGCCGTGGTAAACGGGCTAAAGGCCAATATACAGGCCAAGCACAATGAAGTAACGGGTTACAACGAGCAGCTGAAAGAAACTGCTATCAAACAGGCGCAGGAAGATATCAGTCGCCTCACTAACCTGGTGTTCTCCCTGCAAAATAAAATAGAAAACCTGCATGCCTCGCAGCATACTTCGCAAAACCGGCTGGAAGAGCTGCAGATAAACCTGCAGCAGACCTCCGGTGGTGTGGAAGGCGTGCGGGCCGAATGGACGCAGTTGGTAAAAGTGCTGGATGAGCTGCGCGAAAAACTGAAGGTATCGGAAGACGATTACCGGGTAGCCGAAGCCGACTACAATGAGGTGATGGCGGGTTATAACGAATCCAACCTGAAGGTAACGCGCCAGCAAAGCAAGATAAGCGCCCTGCGCCAGGAGCTGGAATTCAAGAGCAACCAGCTGAACGACCTGAACGTACAGATTGAAACCAACGCTTCGCAGTTTAAGCAAACACAGGAAAGCATTTCTGAAAGCGAAGAAGCGCTTACTACTGCCGAGCAGGCGCATGTAACGCTGCTGCACAGCAAGGAAGAAGAAGAACGTAAACTGAACGAGGCCGACCAGGCCTATTATAACCTGCGCAACCAGCTGAACGAAAAAGAAAGCGAGCTGCGCCATAAGGTGAAAGAAAAAGAACAGCTGGAACACCTGCTGGGCGAAATCAAAGACCGGATGAATGAGCTGAAGCTGCAACTGGCGGGTATGAAAGAACGGCTGCACGTGGAGTTCCGTATTAACCTGGACGATATCATTGACCAGCCCCGCACTACCGAAGTAGCCGTGGAAGAATTGCAGGAGAAAAGCGACCGTATGAAGAAGCGCCTGGAAAACCTGGGCGAGGTAAACCCAACGGCCATTGAAGCTTTCCAGGAAATGAAGAAACGGTATGATTTTATCCTGGAGCAAAAGAACGACCTGGTAACGGCCAAAGACAGCCTGCTGCAAACTATACAGGAGGTAGAAGCAACGGCCAACCAGCAGTTCCTGGATACCTTTAACCGGGTGCGCGATAATTTCCAGAAAGTATTCCAGGCCCTGTTTACGGAAGACGATACGGCTGATATGATCCTCGAAAACCCGGAGAACCTGGCGGAAACGGGTATTGATATTATAGCCAAGCCCAAGGGCAAACGCCCTTCTTCCATTACCCAGCTGAGCGGGGGGGAGAAAACACTAACGGCAACGGCGCTGTTGTTTGCCATTTACCTGATCAAACCTGCACCGTTTTGTATACTGGATGAAGTGGACGCCCCGCTGGATGATGCCAACGTGGGTAAGTTTACCAATATGATCCGCAAGTTCAGCGAGGAAAGCCAGTTTATTATTGTTACCCACAACAAGCAAACCATGGGCGCTGTAGATGTTATTTACGGGGTTACCATGCAGGAGCCGGGGGTAAGTAAGCTGGTGCCGGTGGATTTCAGGAGTTTAAGCAATTAGAGAGCAGCTGCGAGCTATTAGCTGCGAGCAATAAAAAAACCTGCGTCTATAGACGCAGGTTTTTTGTGCTATATAGATTATGCTATATAGTATCCCTTAGCTTGCCTGTCTTTAACGGTTTTTCGTTGTGATACTAACGGTAGTAAATATCCTATCTCTATATCGTTAATATACTATTGGCTTGCGTTAAACACGAAGCTATCTTCGTTTCACTTTTTGAGGTTGCAATTCTTGTTCTTCAAGCAAGATGAGATGTCGGTCGGTGGTCGGCCGGCATTCTCTTTTTTAGCAGCTGCAAGCCACAAGCTGCAAGAGGTGAAAGCCTACGGCTTTTAGGGATATCGTATAAAAAAACAAACGCCCATTTATAGGGGCGTTCATTTTTTAGTGACTTTACTGCTTGCTGCTTGTAGCTTACGGTTTGCAGCTATTTTTCAAACCACAGTATCGGGTATTCTCCTTTCGTTCCGCATACTTCCGGTTCTTTTTCTTCTTTGGCGTAGACCCAATCCAGTACTTTTTTACCACCCAGCCAGGAATGGAGGTAATAGCGCATGAAGTGCACACTGAGGGAGCGCCATACTTTTATTTTAAAGGGAGGCAGGGCTTGCTGGAAATATTCAGGGCTGTGCGCATAATAATATAATCTTCTGCCGGCGTCTTTTTTGCCCGCCATTTTTGCCGCGCCGTCCATGATACGGTTTTTGATATACACAAATCCGCGGAAGGGCAGCATCCAGAAATTCATCCAGGGCGAATGTTTGAACCATTCGTAAACTACTACGCCCTTTCCGCCGGTTTTGAGCAGGCGGTACAATTCTTTAATGGCGGTAGCCTGTTCGTCTTTCGGGATATGATAAATAGTATTCAATGAAACAAAGCCGTCTATTACCCCGTCTTTAAAGGGCATATTGGTCATATCGGCCAGTATACAAAGGCCTTTATCGCCGAGTTTTCGTTTGCATTCGCTGAGCGCAGTAAAGGAAAAATCGACGCAGACGCGGTATTTATAATTGGCGGAATATTGCAGGTAATCGGGGTATTGCAGGGCGCCGGAAGCAGCATCCATCAGGTAAGTGCCCGAGGGATTGAGGTAACGGCTTACGCGGTCATGGCATTTTTTGATATAGTCCTGCGCAAAGGGGCGAAGGTCCTCAAAAATAACAGCATCTTCATAATTGCCGGCCTCGTCGGTAAACCAGCCTTTCTGGTCGTAGAAATTTTTTACCAGCTGCTTATCGGCGCTGATGGTGTCTTTCAGCACTTTTGCGGGAGAATCCACCACGGCCAGGTCCTTAAGCAGGAGCACTATTTCCCTGATAATGGGATAAATATAAGTGCCGTCGGTGGTAACCAGGCCTTTCTGGATGGGTTCGGTCATGGGCTTGCCGTCGGCCTGCCACAACTGGTTGCTGCCGGCTTTCTGGTTGATAGCTTGTATTTCTTCCGGTTGCAGGGCGCGCAGGTCTTTACCGGTGATAGGGCACTTTAGTATCGCGATCCATTCCATTGGTAATCAGTTTAAAAATCGGGGCTAAAATAAGGTTTAAGAATGATATGTCCAATAACGGCAAAGCAGGCTGTTTATTTCGGAAGGCGGGTGGGAAGCTTTTTACCCATTGGCCCGGGTAGAAGAGGAGGGTCTAGACGCATTTTATTGTTATAAGCCTGCCCGGGCCGGCAGTTGGCAGCCGGGTCAGCGTAAAGGAAATTATGAAAGCTTTTACTATCCTATTCATACATTTGGCAGATGAAGATAAAAATAAAGGGAATACCGGTTTTGTTCCTTTTCTTAATGGCCTGTGGATCTTCAAAAAAACTGGCATCGCCGGCGGCTGCAGCCGTTGCCGCCCCCGCAGTTGTGCCCACAGTACCCACGCCGCCGCCGGCGCCTGTAAACGCTGTAAAAACAGATGTATTACTGGAAGACCTGCTGAAGGCCTATCCCCAATATTTTGATACCCTGCTGCCACAGCGAAAGGAGCTGAAAATGCAGGTGATCTATACGCAGATAGACCGGCAGGCCAATAACCAGCCGCTGTTTAAAACCTATTATTTTAATGTAGACCCCAACGAATATTTTTACCCGGCTTCCACGGTTAAGCTGCCGGTGGCCCTGCTGGCGCTTCAGAAACTGCATGAACTGCGGTTGCCGGGGCTTAACCGGAACAGTTCCATGATCACCGAAGCTGTCTACAGCGGGCAAACGCCGGTATACAATGATCCTACCACGCCCGACGGGCGGCCCACGGTAGAGCAATATGTAAAAAAAATATTACTGGTAAGCGATAACAATGCCTTTAACCGCCTGTATGAATTCCTGGGACAGCAATACATCAATGAACACCTGCATAAAATGGGTTACGGGGACGCCGAAATACTGCACCGGCTGGATATATTTCTTACACCTGATGAAAACCGGCATACCAACCCGGTCAGTTTTTTTGACGCGGGCGGGCGGCTGCTTTATGGCCAGCCTATGCAGGTAAACGAAACGGCCTACAGCCGGCGCGCCGATTCGCTTGGTAAAGCGTATTTCAGCGGGGAGCAGCTGGTACAACACCCGATGGACTTTTCCGGCAAGAACCGTATATCGCTGGACGACCTGACGGGCATCCTGAAAAGCGTTCTTTTTCCTTCGGCTGTGCCCGCCCGTCAGCGGTTTGGGCTGGAGCCGGACGATTACCGGCTGGTGCGGCAATATATGTCGCAATACCCCGGTGAAACACTTTACCCCACGTACGATACGGCGATATACGGTGATGCATTTGTAAAATTTCTGCTGTACGGCGCTGAAAAAAGAACGCTTCCCAAAACGCTGCGCATTTTTAATAAAGTGGGCGATGCCTATGGCTGTCTTACCGATGTGGCTTATGTGGCTGATTTTGACAGACAGGTGGAGTTTATGCTAAGCGCCCGTATTTATTGCAATGCAGACGGTAACCTGAACGATGACAAATACGATTATGAAAACGTGGGTTACCCTTTTATGAAACACCTGGGTGAGGTCATCTATGCCTACGAGCTGCAACGGGCTCGGGCCCACAAACCCGATTTGTCTGAATTTAAAATGAGCTACGATAAATAATCTTATACCTTATGCAACGAGTTTTGGTTATAGTTATCCTGTGTGCGTGTATAGTGGCTTCCTGCAAAAAAGCACCTGGGGTTACTACCCGTATGCTACTGCACAATGCCACGCTGACGATAGACAGTCTTTCGATGTTATGGAATGGTACGACTGTTACCAGCAGCGCCCTGGCCCAGGGTAAAACATCGGGTACTGTATCGGAGCCTTATCTTACTATCCCGGCCGGTACCAATAACATTATCTTAAAATCAGGGAGCACTACCTTACTGGATAAAAATGTGTATGGCGGCGTGAATACTTCTTATACGCTGCTGGCCTACGATAGCACAACTTCGGCCAGCTCGCTGAATGTTATTTTACTGACGGATGATCTGAGCTTTGCTACTGATTCTGTTTCCCCCAAATATCGTTTTATTAACTGCTCTTATGGGACTGCCATAGACAGCGTAAAGCTGCGCAATGCCGCCGATACCGTTTCGGTAAGCACTATCACATTTATAGGACCGTCGCCTACGGCATCTACGGTGCAGGTATTTACCACGCTGACGGCCGGCACTTACCAGCCGCTGGTTTTTAGCGGCGGAGTGGCGAAGGCTTATGACAGCGTTGCGCTGAGCGCTCAGAAGATATGCTCGCTTATTTATTCGGGCAAACCAGGGAGCACGGGGGCCGATTCACTGAAGCTGGCGGTGATTTTTCACCCGGTTAAATAGGAGGGTGAAACGAACAATCGTAAGCCTGCAAAGGCTGGAAAGTCTTTTGTTATACGGGCCGATTCAAATACTTTTGCAGCTCAATTGTAAAAAACATGCAACTTTCATCAGTACTTCAACGATTCAATGAGCCTGAAACACTGAAAATGGCCAAGCTCGGAAGGGAATTACGGGCTAAAGGAATTGACGTTATCGATTTAAGCCTGGGTGAGCCTGATTTTGATACACCTGCGCATATTAAGGAAGCCGCCAAGAAGGCAGTGGATGATAATTATTCGCACTATACGCCGGTAGCCGGTTACCTGGATTTGCGTGAAGCGGTTTGCGCCAAATTTAAACGTGATAATAACCTGGATTATAAGCCGGAGAACATTGTTGTTTCCACCGGCGCCAAGCAAAGCCTTGCCAATGCCATCCTGGCCGTGGTAGACGATGGCGAAGAAGTGATCATTCCTACGCCGTACTGGGTTACGTACAGTGAGCTGGTAAAGATTGCCCGGGGCAAGGTGGTGGAAGTAAGAACATCTGCCCAAAGCGGTTTTAAAATAAGCCCGCAGCAACTGGAAGCGGCTATTACGCCCAAAACAAAACTCTTCCTGTTTTCTTCTCCCTGCAATCCTTCGGGAGCGGTGTACAGCAAACAGGAACTGGAAGCGCTGGCAAATGTATTCCGCAAGCATCCCGGTATTTTTATTATCTCCGATGAGATATATGAATACATCAATTATGCGGGCGGCCACGAAAGCATTGCCCAGTTTGCCGATTTAAAAGATCGCATCATTATCATCAATGGGCTGAGCAAGGGCTTTGCCATGACCGGCTGGCGCCTGGGTTATATTGCCGCCAATACGGAGGTAGCCAAGGCCTGTGAGAAACTGCAGGGGCAGTTTACCAGCGGTGCTACGGCGGTAACGCAACGCGCCGCCATTGTAGCGCTTACCGGCGATTTGCGCCCTTCAAAAGAAATGACTGAAGAGTTTACCCGCCGGCGGGCAAGAGTGCTGGAAATTATTAAGGATATACCGGGCATGACCTGTTTTGAGCCCGAGGGCGCTTTTTATATTTTCCCGGATGTGAGTTCCTACTATGGCAAAAGCGATGGCACGACAACGATTACCAATTCGGGCGATTTTTGTATGTACCTGCTGAATACGGCGCATGTATCGTCTGTTATGGGCGAAGCGTTTGGCGAGCCCAACTGCGTACGTTTTTCGTTTGCCAACAGCATGAATAATATTGAACGCGCGTGGGTGAGGATTAAGGAGGCGCTGGCGAAACTTAAATAAGCCACAAGCTGTAAGCTGCAAGCTACAAGCTGTTTGTTGCGGGTTTTCCTTGCGGCTTGCAGCTTATAGCTTGCAGCTTTTTTATGCCATTACCGCTATCATATCCAGCACTACTTCTGCCAGGCGTTTGTCGCCTTCCATGGTTATATAAGGGGCTACTTCATTCCTGCGCCAGCTTTTAGTAAAGAGTTTCCAGGCTGCATTGCCATCGATGGTAGTATGAGCGGTAACAGGTATGGCGGTGGCTTTGCTCAGTTCCCATTTGCCATTATGAGTAAGGTACCAGTTGCCACCGGCTTCGCCGCTGATAGTTATTTGTACTACCGAACCGTTGGGGGCATCGGTATTGCGGTAGGTGTGCGGGAGGGCCATCATAAACGTGTCCAGTACGGGATAATAAAACCCGCGGGTCATGATGCCGGGTTTACCCACGGCATGGCGGATCTGTTGCTGGTGATGCCATTTTTCTGTGTATTCGCGGGCAATATGAAACCAGTTGGCAGATACTTTCTCGCCGGCCCAGGCTACCGAAAAGCGGGCGGGGGCATGCAGGTCGGCCGTGGCGATATGCGCGCAAAATGCCTTGCCGGTCACGGCCAGCCATTCGGTAAGTACGGCGGGGCTTACCCGCTTCATGGCATTTACCCAGTCGGCATTCAACTGGTTGAGAAAGGCCACGAGCTCTTCAAAAGAATGAATGGCGCCGGCATTGATGCCTGCGTAATGATCTCTTGATGAAGACAGGGTCCTGATATTGGTATCCAGCAGGTGTGCCGCCACATCCTTTACATTCCATAACCGGGCAATGGTAGGCATTTCCCATTCTTCGGGGGTCAGTGAACGAAGCAGCTCTACCAGTCTTTTATCCAGCGGCAGGAACAGGTCGATGGTATTAACAGGAACTTTTGACATAGTGACTCAAAACTAGGGAATGAAGTCGGAAGTCTGAAGTCGGAAAGGCAGGCAAACGATCAGACCTCAGACTTCTGACTTCCGACCTCATATTTCCGTATTTTTAGCCCCTATGGATGAAGCAGCAAAAACGGTCATGTTCCGTAACCGGCTGGTAAAAGTATATCGTCACCTGGGCAAGCAGGCAAAGCGGCAGGGCATCACCTGTTACCGGCTGTACGACCGCGATTTGCCGGAGTTCCCGCTTATTATTGATGTGTATGAGGATAGGGTGTACCTGTCGGAGTACAAGGCAAAGCACAGCCTGTCGGAAGAAGCGTATGAAGCCTGGCTGAACAACAGCCTGCAGGTAATAGCGGAGGTAACGGGCGTACCGGATGATCATATCCATCTCAAACAGCGGCGCCGCAAGGAGGGCAGGCTGGACCAATACCAGAAAACGGGAGAGGAGGCGGTGTTTTTCGTGGTGCAGGAAGGCGGGTTAAAATTCAAGGTAAACCTTTCGGATTATCTTGATACGGGCCTGTTTTTGGATCATCGCATTACGCGGGGAATGGTAAAAGCGGAGGCGAAAGACAAAAATGTGCTGAACCTGTTTTGCTATACGGGATCATTTTCCGTGTATGCGGCAGCGGGAGGGGCGGCGAAAGTGGTGTCGGTAGATTTGTCTAAAACCTACCTGGGCTGGGCGGAAGACAATTTTAAGCTGAATGATTTATATGATCCTGCCCGGCATGGTTTTGTGCATGCCGATGTGGTGGCCTGGCTGGACGAGGTAAAGCTAAACAGTTATGATATCGTGGTGCTGGACCCGCCTACGTTCAGCAACAGCAAGCGCATGGATGATTTCTTTGATGTGCAGCGGGACCATGTAAGCCTGGTTAATAAATGCCTGCTGGTAATGAAGCCGGGTGCTGTTTTGTATTTCAGCACTAACTATACCAAATTCCTGCTGGATAAGGAGAAGATAGAAGCTGATTCGATTACAGATATTACAAAGGCTACGACGCCATTTGATTTTGAGGGGAAGCTGCGGAGATGGTGTTATAAGATCGTGAAACGAGAAACGTGAAAGGGAAAGCTGAGGGGTATGCGGGCACCTGATTTTTTGACGTTTCGCGTTTGACGTTTCACGCTGCATTGGAGGAGATATACCGCACCAGGCTTCTTTTGGCGATGGGCAGCAGGGTTTCTTCTACGGGAAAGGTAAGATTTACTTCAATGGAATATACGGCGGGGTTGGGCAGGCCTGATTTGGTACGGATCAGTTCTGCCTTGATGTTTTCGTAGCTGTTGGCGATATTGCGTTTCCAGTCGGCAATAAACTCGGTGCGGATGGAGCGGTATTTTTCGTCGTGTTTTTCAAAAATGCTGAGGCGGTACTGGTATACGCGGGTATTGCGGCCGGTGCCTTCGTTTAAAAAGAAATAGCCTTCATTGATGTCCAGCGGTATGATGCCTACGGGAAAGATGACCAGTTTGTTTTCGATAAACTCATAGATTTCCGTTCCGCTGCTGATAGCCGTTTTCATTTCGTCTACCGAATAATTGATAATCGATTCCAGCTCCTGCATGATTTCATCGTCTTCAATCATTTGCTCGTACAGCAGCTGGAGTTTTTCCATCTGGATGCCGCTGAGGCGTTTGGGAAATTGCTCCTGCAGGAATTTTTTATTCTCGCGAAAGGCTACGAGGTTGTGGTAGTGAAAGATGAGGTCGGAAAGCTGGGGGTAGAGTTTGTTGGCGTTGAAATGCCTGTTTACCTCCTGGAGGTATGCCAGTAAGGTGTATTTCTTCAGTTCGAAATCGATGTATCCATCGGCAAACCAGGTTTCGGAGAGTGCTTTCATACGAGTATGTTTTGTGAGCAATAGCCTTTCCTGACCGGTATATCCTGTTTCTACGCCATACTAACCAGGTCCGGGGTACCATGAATTTACAAAAAAAAGCCTGTAACGCAAAGCCTGTTTTTTTAACGCAGGAAACCCGCGCTTAGTATGTAACTATGTGCGCGGGCTTCCGGTGTATGTTAAGTAATGTTGCTGTTAAAGCTCCCTGTCGGGGTTGAAATGTTCCAGTTCGTTGGCCATTGCCGTTAGGAAGGTAGCGCCGAGCGCACCGTCGATGATGCGATGGTCGTAGCTCATAGACAGGTACATCATGTGGCGGATGGCAATGCTGTCGCCATGCGGCGACTCTACCACTACCGGGCGTTTTTTAATAGCGCCCACGGCCAGTATGGCTACCTGCGGCTGGTTGATAATGGGCGTGCCCATGAGGCTGCCGAAGGAGCCTACGTTGGTAAGGGTAAATGTTCCGCCCTGGGTATCGTCGGGTTTTAATTTATTGTTGCGTGCGTTGTCGGCAAGGCTGTTAACCTGTTTGGCCAGGCCCACGAGGTTGAGCTGGTCGGCGTTTTTAATGACCGGCACTATAAGGTTGCCGCTGGGCAGGGCGGTGGCCATGCCGATATTGATGTCTTTTTTTACAATGATTTTATCGCCTTCGAGAGAGCTGTTGAGCAGCGGGTATTTTTTAATGCAACGCACAATGGCTTCCACGAACAGGGGGGTAAAGGTGATTTTGGTACCTTCTCTTTTCTCAAATTCCTTTTTCACCTTATCGCGCCATAGTACCAGATTGGTAACATCTGCTTCGGAAAAGCTGGTTACGTGCGGGCTGGTATGTTTGCTGCGCACCATGTGCTCTGCAATGAGCCGGCGGGTGCGGTCCATTTCTATTATTTCTGCTTTGCCGGAATAGGTAATGGTAGCAGGTTGCTGGTTAGCCGTTGCGGGGGGCTGGTGGCTGGCTACCGTTGGTTGGTGGCTGGTTGCCGGCTCCTGGTGGCCGGTGGATGCCGGCTGGTAACCGGTAACCGGTAACCGGTGACCTGCACTCCTGCCATTGGCTACATATTCCAGGATGTCTTTTTTGGTAACGCGTCCTTCGTTGCCGGTGCCGCGGATGGTTTCCAGCTCATTCATGCTGATGCCTTCACTGGAAGCGATATTCAATACCAGCGGGGAGTAAAAACGGTTGGCGCTTGCGGTAGCGGGCATGTGCCCGTTGTCGCCGGCTGCAGGGGCTTTTTTCTCCTCCCGGGCTGCGGGCTGTGTAGCGGCATACACGGGCCGGGAAGGCTGGGGCTGTGCTGCTGCTATATGTTCGGCTGCACCGGTGCGGATTTTGGCTATTACGGAGCCTACGGGTACCACATCGTTGACATTAAAGAACAACTGGTCAATAACGCCGTCGGTGGTGCTGGGTACTTCGCTGTCTACCTTGTCGGTAGCGATTTCAAGCACGGTTTCATCCTGTTTTACAGGATCGCCGGGTTGTTTAAGCCATTTGAGAATGGTAGCTTCCGTAATACTTTCGCCCATCTTTGGCATTACCAGGTCAATAACAGCCATAGCAGATTATCAGTTTAGAATTGTCAAATGTAAGATTTGTTGGTGGTTAACCGGCCAAAGGTAATAATTTGCAAACAATCGTTAGTTAAATATGGGCCCCGGTTCCATTTCCAGGATGAACTTGCGCAGCATATTCAGCGCGTTGGTGGAAGTGAGTTCGATATTGCGGTGGCGGTCGAACCGGAAATTGAATTGCTGCGCTATTGTCTTATCCCGGTTGCCTACAGCCACCCATACCATGCCTACAGGCTTTTCGGGGCTGCCGCCGTCGGGCCCCATGATACCGGATACGGCGATGGCATAATCGGTACTGATGGCGGTAAGCACACCCTGTATCATTTCGCGCACGGTGGCTTCGCTTACCGCGCCCACGGATGCCAGTGTATGGGGCGATACCTGCAATACTGCTTCTTTTACTTCGTTGGCATAGCTTACCACGCTGCCTTTGTAATAAGCGCTGGAGCCGGGATGCGATGTAATGAGCTGGGCAATATAGCCGCCGGTGCAACTTTCGGCGGTGCTCATGGTTTTATGGCGGCCCAGCAGCAGTTTGGCTACGGCTTTTTCCATGGGTTCATCTTCATCGGTTACCAGCACATCTGCCAGCTGTTTTTTTAAGGTATCAAAAAGGGATTGTACTTCGGCGCTGATGGCAGCTGCAGTATCGCCTGTACCGGTGAGCCGCAAACGTACCATACCGTAGTTGGGCAGGTAGGCCAGTTTGATGTATGCAGGAAGATTTTCCTCGAAATCTTTAATGCGTTCGGCAAGGTATGATTCGCCGATGCCCGAGGTGAGCAGGGTTTTTGATACAATGGCGGGCATGCTGAAAAGGGATGGCAGGCGGGGCAGCACATAATTGGTCATCATGCCTTTCATTTCATGCGGCACGCCGGGCATGCTCACGAATATTTTTCCGTCTTTTTCAAACCACATGCCGGGTGCGGTACCGCGCTGGTTGTTGATAACGGTACAGGTATCGGGCACTTCGGCCTGTTTGAGGTTGCGTTCCAGCATTTCCGATGCGGGGCGTTTGAGCACCCGTTCAAAAATGTATTTCACATTGGCGAGGGCTTCGGGATTGACTACCATTTTGCCGCCAAAATACAGGCAGAGCAGGGGCTTGGTGATGTCATCTGCCGTGGGGCCAAGGCCGCCGGTGATGAGGATGATTTGGGATTGCCGGCTTTCTTCGTTGAGTGCATTCCATATGGCGTCCCAGGTGTCGCCCACGGCAACTCTCCGGTTTACCCATACGCCAATTTTATTGAGTTCCTGCGCCATCCAGGCGCTGTTGGTGTCTATTACCTGGCCGATAAGCAGTTCATCGCCGATGGTGATGATGCTGGCTAAAACCTTGTTCATTTGATGCTTATTTTCTGTGCGAAGCTAAGAGATCAAAAGAGAAAAAGGAGGAAAAAGAGGGGGCGTGGGAAACAGGGAAATAAGAAACAGAGAAATGAGAAAGTGGGCAGATCCCTAATGAGTTATGATGGCTGCCCGATTTTAGCAGCGGGTTCATAACTTTCTCATTTCCCTGTTTCTTATTTCCCTGTTTCTTATTTCCCTGTTTTTCATTTCCCTAAAAACTCCACCCTGTCATACACTTCAGACAGTGGAAGCTGGTATTGGATGGTGGGGATGGAAAGTACGGCTTCCTTGCCGGATAGCTCGTTAAACTGCCAAAGGCCGCCGGCTTGTTTGCGGGCGGTTTGTATGTAGCGGGAAGTGGAGCTGACCATGATGTATTCTTTTAGCGCTGCGATTTGCATGTAGTAAAAGAATTTGGTGCCGCGATCATATTTTTCGGTGGAAGGGCTGAGTACCTCTACGATAACGGCGGGATTTTTAATAGTGTCGAGGTATGTGTCATCCAGGTCTTCGGGGCTACCGCACACGATGGAAAGATCCGGGTAAGTAAATGATTCAGCGGAAGGAATATACACCCTCAGATCACTGGGAAAAACTTCGCATCGATTGCCCTTGAGATGAGGAACGATACCACCAAGCAGGTTAGCCACGATCCTGTTGTGTGATTTTGTAGCGCCCTGCATAGTGACCAGGTGGCCCTCATGCAACTCGTGCTTGTCACGAACTGAAGCACGCTCAAAGGTAAGATAATCTTCCGGCGACAAATAGTTGTATTTAAGTGCGGCTTCTTTTAATTCATTGTCGTTTTCAAGGTCGTTTTTGTATTCCATACGATTAAGGTTTAGGGTTGAGAATTGTTTTTACACCGGGATAAGCGGCGTACTACAAATATAACAAAAGTGCAGGGGGTAAATACGTGCCAAACGGCAGTTCTTTGACGGAAAAACCTATTATAAAAATAGTTTATTTCCGGGAGAGCCTGTCCGGGGTGGAATGCGACAGGAGTAAGGGTAGAATAAGCGATGAAGGCTTGCAGGAGGCTTGTATCAGGGTTGTATCAGGCTTGCATCAGGCTTGTTACGTGCTGTGACAGGCGCTATAGATGCGCTATAGTATCGCTATAAATGCGCTATAGATGCGCTGTAGATTTTCGGAAAGAGAAGTAACTATGCAATGCCCGCCGAAGGTGAGGGAGGTAAACAAATTATTATAAATATTTATTTGTATGGCTCCCTGATGAATAAATAATGCTACCCCAATTTACAACATTGCCCCATTATATCCAAATAAGGGAACCCGTTATAATTTGGTGCTGCACAAATCAATTAATAAAACGCCAATTGGGCGTAATATGGCAGCGGTATTCGATTCTATATTTACATTGCCCGCCCCTTTTTACTTTTTAGCCATTTGCAAATATGCTATAACGGTTAGGTAACTGCAGTAGTAACTATTTACTTTATTTAAACAAATAAACAACTTGCCATGAAAAGTGTTCTGTTAAACGTATGCCCTGTTGTAAAAAACAATAGGCTGATTTTCCTGTTCGCAACAATTATTATTGCCAGTGCCTGTAATAAAACCGGTTTGCAACCCGGTGCGGCGGCCAGCGGTCCGGCAACTGCCGGGTTATCTGCGCAGGCTGCGGCTGTAACCACTATTAATGTATCCAATACTACCCAATTGAAAGCGGCGCTGTCGGCAGCCGTGTCGGGCGATGTCATTGTACTGGCCAATGGAACCTATTCCGGGTTTACTGTTGGCACAAGCGGCGTTACCATACAGGCGGCCAATAAGGGCAGTGCTATTGTTTCGTCGGGCATGATACACCTGGCAAAGGTATCGTCGGTTACTATCCAGGGGCTGAAGATAACCACGGCGGGTTCTACGCAAACGGTAGATGGCGAATCGTTTCCCGTGGCGGTATGGTTTGAAGCCAGCAACAGTTGCCGTCTTGCCGGCAGTACACTTGCTTTAAGCGGGCAGGCCAGCACCACGGTATGGGTAATGCTGAGCGGCAACAGCAATAGCAACCGCATTGATCACAATGAATTTGGTCCCAACAGTGTGAAAGGCCATTATATTTTTGTGCGGGGCAACCGTACCGGTATCACTGTTCCGGCCGACCGCACCGACTGGGCCAATGGCAACGGGCCGGTTAATCCCAATATGGCGCGCAATACGCATATTGATCACAACTATTTCCACGACATGGCGGCCAGTGTGGGAGAGATAATGGTGCTGGGCGGTATTGGTGTGGCCGGCGATTACCAGAATACCTCCACGCTGGTGGAAACCAATCTTATGGTGAATTGCGACGGGGATGCGGAAATCATTACTATGAAGAGTTCTCATAATACCATTCAGAACAATACCATCCGTACTTCCGTGGGTATGCTCTCCGCCCGTGCGGGCAACTATAATACCATTTCGGGCAACCTGATGCTGCAGGAAGGGAAAACCGGCACCGGCGGCATTAAGATTTATGAAAAACATCCTACTGTTACCGGAAATTATGTTGACAACCCGCAGGATTATGGGTTTGTGCTGGGAGCCGGGGATAACTATGCCAGCGCCAACTTTGGGCATGCGCAGGTGTTCAATGCTACGGTAACCGGCAATATCTTTATCGAAATGAATACCCGCGGTGTTATTATTGGTCATGGCAGCAACGATAACCTGCCGCCTACCGACTGTACATTTTCCAATAACGCACTCAGGGGTACTGCCTCGCCGCTGCTGGACCTGCGGATAGCGGGCAATACGGTATTTTCAAACAATACCACCAGCGGTTCCAACCCGGCGATGCCTTCAACACCACTTACCACGTCCAATACAGGACCGGCGAGTTATAGTTATTAGTACAAGCTATGAGCTTCAAGCCTCAAGCCTCGTGCCTCGTGCCTGTAGCTTGAGGCTTGCAGCTTATAGCTTAAAAAAAGGCGCCAGCTTTTCGTACATCTTCGCAGGCATGGAAGTTTTTCCTCCTGTTTTTGCATCCATGAAATACAATACAACGCGCCCGGTAGTAAGCAGTTTGCCTGCTTCGTTCAACACCTCGTGATGAAATTCAACGCGGTGTTCGGCGGGCAGTTCTTTCAGTATTACTTTTATGGTGAGCAGGTCATCATAATGAGCAGGGCGCAGGAATTTACATTGCAGCTCCACGATAGGCATATAGGTGCCCAATGCTTCCATATCTTTATAGGTAAAGCCCAGCCCGCGGATGGCTTCCGCCCGGGCTACTTCAAAATACTGGGCATAATTACCATGATAGACCACGTTCATCTGGTCGGTTTCGGCATAGCGAACCCGCACCTGCGTACTTGTTTCAAACATACAAAAATCAATTATTACCTGTTAATGAGGCCATCTACGCTACCTTTGCCGGGCCCGCATAAAAGAATCACCATGAAGCAGGTAAGGAACAGGGCCGCTTTTTCGCCGGCTCCGAATACATCACAATTATGGACTTTAAACAGCGCCACGGCCAGCGAAAACACAATGGGAATAGCGGTAAGGCGGGTAAATAAACCCAGCACTACCAGTAATCCGCAGAAGAATTCGGCAAAAATGACCAGCGAAAGGGATAAACTGCTGCCGATGCCCATAAAGTTCATAAACTTATATCGTTCGCTGCCAAAATGCACGAGCTTATCGTACCCATGATGTACTATAAGCGCGCCGGCGCCGATACGAAGCAGGAGCATACCGAGATTGAAGGCCCAGTCGCTGCAGGAAGTTGACAGTAATCTTTTCATTAAAGGGTGGTTTTTCCCAAAAGTAAGGATCGGGGCTGAAATAGAAAGAAATGTTAATCCTTGTACTTATCCACAGGTGTTTGGAATGATGTTTGGATAAGGATAAAATAATTAGAAACTTTAGTGCGTTGTAAAATCTGCAACTGATCCTTTAAAATGAAGAAAATCTCAGCTACGTTATTGGCAGTCGTTTCAGTTCTTACGGTTACCGCCCAGCAAACGGCCGTGATGAGCGACCCCCAGCTCGCTTTCAAGGAAGCCAAAGAATATTTCCAGAATGAATACTACAGTCTCGCTTACCCGTTGTTCAAAGACCTGAACCTGTACCTGCGTGAAACCGACCGCAGCAACCAGGCCATTAACTACCAGGAAATAAAATATTATACCATCGTTTGTTCCTTAAAGCAAAACGAACCCACGGCAGCCGATGCTGCCCGCGAGTTTATTGATATCGAGGACAACGTGGCCCGGGTACAGATGATGAGCTTTCACCTGGGAGAGTATTATTTCAGGCGCAAGGATTTTTACCAGGCCATCACCAATTATGAAAAAACAGATGTGAAGCAGCTGAGCAACCACGAGGTGGCCGACATGAAGTTTCACCAGGGATATGCTTATTTCAACCTGCAGCAGTTTGACAAGGCAAAACCCCTGCTGGATGAAATACGCCGTAATTCCAAAGATCCCAATTACGTGGATGCCAACTACTATTATGGGTTTATGGCTTTTAATGATCAGAAGTATACCGAGGCGCTGTCGGCTTTCCGCATTGCAGAAGATGCGCCCCAGTACCAGAAAGTAGTTCCTTTTTATATCGGCACCATTTTATACAATACCGGGCAGAAAGACAAGGCGCTGGAATATGCCGAAAGCAGGCTCAGTAAGGGCGGGCAGGTATACGACCTGGAACTGCGCCAGCTGGTGGGCCATGCCTATTTTGAAAAAGGTAATTATGCCAAAGCGCTGCCTTACCTGGAAGATTATGTAAACCGCTCCAAAAAAGTGCGGCGCGAAGATATTTATGAGCTGTCGTATTCCTATTACCAGGCGAAGAATTATAAAAAAGCGATAGAAGGGTTTAAGCAGCTGGGTGGTAAGGAAGATTCGCTGGCGCAGAATTCGATGTACCTGCTGGGCGATGCCTACCTGAAGACGGGTGATAAGGCCAATGCCCGCAACGCCTTCCTGTTTTGCGCGGCCAATACCAGCAACGACAAACAACGCGAGGTATCGCAATTCAACTATGCCAAGCTGAGTTTTGAGCTGGGCTACCAGGATGTGGCGTTAACGGAGTTGAAAAAATTCCTGGCCCAGTATCCTGCTTCAACCTATAATACAGAAGCGCGCGAATTGCTGGTATCGGTGCTGTCGCGGAGCAATAACTATAAAGAAGCACTGGTGCTGATAGACAGCCTGCAAAACCCATCGGAAAGTGTAAAACAGGAGCGTGCTAAAATATTATACGGCAGGGCTACCGAACTGGTAAACGACGGGTTGCTGCTGGCGGCCAACGACCTGCTGGACAAGGCGCTGAAAGATCCATATAACCAGGGGGTATTGCCCTATATTAATTTCTGGAAAGGGGAGATATCGTACCGGCTGGCAAAAATTGACGACGCCATCCGTTTTTATTTTGAATACCTCAAATCGGGGAGTGTGAGCGGGGAAGTAAATCCCACCAGTGCGAAATACAATCTCGGTTACTGCTTCCTGAAGCGGGAAAATTATAACCAGGCGCTGAATTATTTCCAGCAGGTGGTGGCATCGCCAAAAATTAACGCTTCGCCGATGGAGCAGGACGCGTATATCCGCAGCGCCGACTGTTATTATATGAACCGTGATTTTACGAAGGCGCTGACCATGTATGATAAGGTATTAAGCTATTCCTGGCCTTCGAGTGATTATGCCCTGTTCCAGAAGTCGATGGTAGCTGGTGTACGGAACGGCAATGAAAAAGTAAAACTGCTGCAAACCATCGAGCGTTTGTACCCTGCTTCCAGCCTGGTGCCGGATGCGGATATGGAAATTGCCAATACCTATCTTTCGGATGAGAAATACCGTGAGGCGCTTCCCTTTCTTAAAAACATTATCAGCAGCACTGCGGGTGAATCGTTAAAGCCCAAGGCCTTGCTGAGAGCAGGCATTGCGTATTACAATCTCGACAACAGCAAGGAGGCGCTGAACCAATATAATGCCCTGCTGAAGCAATACCCCAATTCGCAGGAAGCTGACGAGGCGCTGGACAATGCCAAAACCATTTATGTAGAAGAAGGAAGAAGCAGCGAGTATGTGGCGTTTGCCCGCTCACTGGGCAAGGATATTTCCACCAACCAGGAAGACTCGCTGGCGTATGCGGAGGCGGAAGTACAGTTCAACAACGGCAATTTTGCCGGGGCGCTGACCCGCTTTGAAGGATACCTGGGCAAGTTTCCTGATGGCAAATACTCCCTTGAAGCCAATTATTACAAGAGTGAAATTTATTTCAATAAAAAAGACTGGGCGAATGCCGTGCTGGGCTACGAAGCCATTGCCGACAAGGTGCCGAATAAATTTGGGGAGAAGTCACTGTTGCAGGCGGCGCGGCTCAATTTCTTTGAGTTGAAGGATTATGGCAAGGCTGAAATTTATTTCGCGAAGCTGAAAGAGTTTGCTTCCAGCCAGGAAAACAAGCTGGAAGCCATGCGCGGCCTGCTGCGCAGCCAGTACCAGTTGCAGAAATGGACGGAGGCGACCGACAATTCAAAAGACCTGCTTGCGCAGAAGGGCAGCAATACCGACGATAAGGTGCTGGCTAATATGGTGCTGGCAAAATCGGCCCAATCGGCCAACCAGTGCGACCTGGCCATTTCTTATTTCCGTACGGCCGCCGGCATGAACAAATCGGCATACGGCGCGGAAGCGCGCTACCAGATAGCGTCCTGCCTGTTCCAGCAAAACAAGCTGAAGGATGCAGAAAAAGCGGCCTTTGAAGTGATTAATAAATCGGGTTCCTATGCCGACTGGATTACCCGGGCGTATATACTGCTGGGTGATATTTATTTTAAGGAAAAGGATTATTTCAATGCAAAAGCTACGTTCCAGAGCGTGGTTGACAATGCCACGATACCCGATCTGAAAGAAGAAGCGCAGCGCAAGCTGGGCCAGGTGGTGGATGAGGAGAAGGCGGGAAGTAAGATTGAAGGGAATTAAGGAATTATGAGTTAAGAATTATGAATTAAGCGTATGCTACAAATGCGAATGATAAATAAAAATATAAAGGTTGCTGCACTGGTAGCGATCTGGTTATGTGCGGGTCTGGTTGCTGTTGCACAGGATAGCTCAAAGCCGAAGACCATTAATATTACCTCTGTATTCAAACCGGTATTGCGCGAAGCGGTAAAGATCAATATCAATGCGGCGCCGCCAGCCATCGATACCTCGCGGCCAACGCTGAAATATGCTATTCCCGATCAGAACCTGTTGCTTAATTACCAGCCGGTACCTCTTAACCCGGTAGCGTTGCGGATAGATTCGATCAATGCCTGGCAATCGAGCAATTATATCAAAGCGGGGGTGGGCAATGTGCATATACCTTATATCCAGGCAGGATTTAGCTTTGGCGATGGGAGGAATTCGTTCTTTAATGTATTTGCCAAAGAATATGCTTCCAAGGGAAGCCTGCCGTTTCAGAAAAACAATCTTACCGCGGTATCGGCTGCAGGTACGATAAAGACGGCTTCCAACCTGGAATGGGACGGGAATATCGGGTTTAAAAGCGAGGAGTATTTCTTTTACGGTTACCGGCCTACCACGCTGCTGTATACCAAAGACCAACTGCGGCAGCAATTCCAGACCTACGAGGGCAAGCTGAGCCTGCGCAACCTGGCGCCCACCGAATTCGGGCTTACCTATAATCCCAATATTAAAGTGGATGTATTTAGCGTACAGAATAATGTCAACAAGGGCACGGAGGCTAATACCCTGCTGAACCTGCCGCTGACCCAGACCTTCGGGCGTTTCTTTGCGTTTAATCTCGGGTTTACGGCCGACCTGACCAATTTCCGGCCTACTGCCGGCACCAGTAAGAATACCACGCAGAATAATATTTATTTTGTATCACCTTCTTTCCAGCTGAAAACCCCCAATGTATACCTCAAGGCCGGTGTAACCCCTTCGTGGGATAATAAAGCGTTTACCCTGCTGCCCAATGTTATGGCAGATATTACCACCAACGATCAGAGCTTTACCCTGCAGCTAGGCTGGATTGGGTATTACAATAAGGGCTCGTACGAGCGGTTTGCTTCCATCAATCCCTGGATAGCGCAGCCCTCGCAGCTGCTGAATACGCGGGTACAGGAGCGTTATGCGGGTTTTAAGGGCTCGGTGCTGGACCATATTACCTACAGCGCCAAAGTGGGTTATGTGCAATACCATAATATGCCCTTATTTGTAAACGATTCTACCGACGGGAAGACGTTTAATACCGTCTATTCTTCTTCGCTGGAAGCGGTGCAGCTGCACGGTGAAATAGGGCTTACGGAAGGCGAAGACCTGAACTGGACTACCGGGCTTACCTGGAACCAATACTCCAAGATACAGGACCAGACCCGCGCTTACGGGCTGCTACCGTTTGAAATAAACAGCTCGGTGCGCTGGCAGCTGTTTAAAAACTTTTACCTTAAGGGGGACCTCTACGTATTTGACGGGGCCAATTACCTCAGCCATACGGCGCCCGGCCAGTTTGACGCCCGCAAGGGACAGGGGGGCATTGATATGAATGCCGGCCTGGAATTTAAGATTACCCGCCAGCTGAACCTGTGGTTCCAGATGAATGATTTGTTTAACAGCAAGTACGAGCGCTGGAACCAGTACCAGGTATACGGGTTTAACGTGCTGGGAGGGATTGTTTTTGCGTTCAACCAGAAGTAGCTGATAGTTGTTAGTTGATGGTTGATAGGCCCTTAAATGGCCGGTGGCTGTTGCTATCAACTGCCAACTATCAGCCATCAACTCCCGCCCCGCCCCAAAAACGATTTTGCCAACCCCTGTAAATCCATTTCTTTTGCGGTAGCGAAAACCGATGGTTATGTATGATGTTCTGAATAAATACCTGGTACAGCATAAAAGCATCAGTATTCCGGGGTTAGGCTCATTGGTGGCGGAAACCATTCCTGCTGTAACCGATTTTGCCAACCGGAGGATACTGCCTATGCAAATCAAATTCCGGTTTGATAAATACTTCGATGCGCCCGACCGGGAGTTTTTTTCTTACCTGGCGCAACAGAAAAACATAGCCGATTTTGAAGCCATTAAATGGTACAATGAATTTGCTTACGAACTCAGGAGCAGGATACGCACCGAGCATAAGGCGGCATGGGAAGGCGTAGGTGTATTTAAAAACGAGCCCGGGGGGGATGTGGTATTTGAATCGTACCCCGCCCCGTTTGAATATTTTACCCATGTAAATGCAGAGCGGGTTATACGTGCCGATGCACGGCATTCCATCCTCGTGGGAGACAAGGAAAAGACGAATTACGAAATGACGGAGCTGCTGAGCGATGAAGTACATAAAGAAAAAGAATCCTGGTGGATTTATGCCATCATTATAGCAGCTATTGCGTTGTTGGTATTGTTTTTTCACCTGTTCCGGAATGATTTCAAATGGGGCAGTTCCGGCAACCAGCAAACCATCAGTGCAGACACCAATGCACGCCCCCATTAATTTCCGCACCATGGCTATTATCAACTACCCTGTTTGTCCCGGTTGCGGCGCCTCCTCCATACGGCAGGTTTTGACAGCAGAAGATTTTACTGTATCGCACCAGCGCTTCAATATCTGGGAATGTGGTAGTTGCAGCCTGCGGTTTACGCAGGACATTCCCGATGCGGATAGTATTGGCGGCTATTACCGGTCGGACACCTATGTATCGCATACCGATACAAAGGAAGGGCTTGTTAACCGCCTGTATCATTTTGTGCGGAGGAGGACCCTCCGGCAAAAGTGCCGGCTCCTGCAGCGGCAAACGGGCCTGCGCAGCGGCCGCCTGCTGGACATTGGGTCGGGTACCGGCGCTTTTGCCGCCACCATGCAGAAAGCAGGCTGGCAGGTAACGGCGCTGGAGCCGGACAGTGATACGCGGCAACGGGCAAAAGCTATTCATGGGCTGGATCTGTTGCCCGCCGGCGAATTGTTTGGACTGGAAGCCGGGACCTTTGACGCCATTACGCTCTGGCATGTGCTGGAGCATGTACATGATCTTCACCGTTATATAGCGCAAATAAAACAATTGCTGAAACCCGGCGGCTGCCTGTTTATAGCGGTACCCAATTATACTTCTTACGATGCCGGTTATTACTGCCAGTTCTGGGCGGCTTATGATGTGCCAAGGCACCTGTATCATTTTTCACCCGCCTCCATGCAGCGGCTGTTGCAGCAATACGAGCTGCAGATAACAGATTGCAAACCGATGTGGTTTGACAGCTTTTACGTGTCCATGCTGAGCTGGAAGGATAAGACCGGCAAGAGTAACCTGCCCCGGTCGTTTTGGGTGGGACTGCTGTCTAATTTCCGCGCGATGTGGAACCGGCAGCGGTGCAGTTCGTTGATTTATATTATACGGAAATAAGCTTGCAGCTTTAATTCAGTTTTATCTCGTACACCGTAGGCCAGCATTTACCGGTTACGTACAAGGTGTTAGTGGCGGCATGTAAGGCAATGCCATTGAGATCACTGGCACGGGCGTATTTTTTCTTTGCTTCAGCATCCAGGTTACTGAGGTCCAGCTTGCCGATAACCTTACCGCTGCCCAGGTCTATCTTCATTATATAGTTGGTCTGCCACTGGTTGGCATACAGGTAGCCATTTACATATTCCAGCTCGTTGATATTGGACACCGGGCCGTTGTTGTCGGTTACACCAAGGATGCCCTGTACGGCAAGCGTATTGGGGTCCAGGAACCGGAGATTGCTGGTACCGTCGCTCATGATAATACGGGTGCTGTCGTGTGTGAGGGCCCAGCCATCTCCCTGGTAGTTAAAGTCCCGGAGTTTCTTGTAGTTACCGGCATCGTATATAAAACCGATTTGATTCTTCCAGGTCAGCTGGTAAATTTTCCCATTGAAAAAAGTGATGCCTTCCCCAAAATAGGTGGAATTATTCAACTCTACTTTTTTGTCCACTTTGCCTGTTTTCAGGTTCAATATCCCAAAAGCGGAGGGGTAGGCGGGTTTTTCGTCGCTGTTAACACCCGAGCCGGAGCTTTCAAACAGCTGGCCGTTGTTGAATTCCAGCCCCTCGGTAAAGAAGGAGGTGTCATGGGGATAGGTATTAACGACAGAATATCCCAACCTGGGAGGCTCGGGGTTGTTAATGGTAGTTTCCGGTGGGTTCGTAGAACTACTATTGTTGTTATTACAGGCTGCCAACAGGGTGATAAGGACAGGAAAGAATATAAGTTTCTTCATAATGAATACATTGCGGCAACAAATGTACTTCCCGGCAACCAGTGAAGGGCATGATTTTTTTAAAATATTTTGGTAAGATTTTGCAAATACCGTTTTAATGTGGTTATTTTACACTGCTTATCACTGAACACCTTTCTACTCCACCACAATTTCCGCGAAAGGTCTTCAATCGTTAAGGTGTAAATGACACCGAAAAGTAACTGAGGTTACCAAGTCCTATTTATTTCCATTCTCTTCGATCCATTTCTGATCCAAACCTATTTTAACTATCCCTCTCTAACGATCCGTCTCAAGGCGTCCAAATCCTCTGCACAGCCGATGGCTTCCCGTATTACTATCTGAACTATGATTTTCCTGCAGTAATTCCAATTCCTGCCCGTTCCGGCGCATGATAAAACCCCCGCTTACCGTCCGCTGAAAGCCGCCACAAAAAGAAGCTACCAAATGAGACGATTTTTACCCTGTTTGTTACTTGCATCCGGCATTACTATTGCCCATGCACAAAAAGATTGCCGCCACCTGGAATACCAGCAACAATTGCTGGCTACCAATCCCGGCCTGGCCGAAGCCTATCAAAAAATAGAAAACTTTACACGTGCGCAGCAGGTTATTAAAACAACCATGGGAGCCAATGACGGCAATGCCGGTGGTTCCGGCACTGTTCCTGCCGTAATTACTATACCGGTAGTGGTGCACGTACTTTATAATAACTCCTCGCAGAATATTTCCGATGCGCAGGTGCAATCGCAGATAGATGCCCTGACCCGGGATTATCGCGGGCAGAACGACGACCGCAGCAAAGCCCCTGCTTATTTTGCCGGCCTGGTAGCTGATGTGGGTATCCAGTTTGCGCTGGCAAAAGTAGACCCCAAAGGTTATGCTACCAGCGGTATTGTACGCAAGTATACCAGCATCCAGTACTTTGGTTATGACGACCGCTGTAAGAGCTCTTCTATCGGCGGCGATGATGCCTGGGATTCCGACAGCTACCTGAATATATGGGTTTGCAGTACTGCCGGCGGACTGCTGGGGTATTCCAGCCTGCCGGGTGGCCCCAAGGCCCAGGATGGTGTAGTAATCAATACTTCGGTATTTGGTACCATTGGCATTGGCGGCAGTTTTAACAAAGGAAGAACGGCGGTACACGAGGTAGGCCATTGGCTGAACCTGCGCCATATCTGGGGCGACAGCTATTGCGGCGATGATGGTGTAGATGATACGCCCGCACAGCAGGCCCCCAGCCGCGGATGCCCCGGCGGGGAGCGGTTTACCTGCGGTAATACTGCTCACGGCGATATGTATATGAATTATATGGACTTTACAGACGATGCCTGCATGTACATGTTTAGTATCGGGCAGAGCCAGCGTATGAGGGCTTTATTTGCAAGCGGCGGACCACGCAATAAACTGCTGTACTCAACAGCGCTTACTGCTACACCGCTTCCGGGTACGGGGCCCACGGCTACCACTACTACGGCCAGCGCAGGCTTTACGGTAACTATTTACCCCAACCCGGCATCATCTTCCATCAACATAAAATCGGACGAGACGGTAGAACTTGCCGGCAAAACAGTGAGCATTTACAACCGCGTGGGACAGTTGTTGTACAACGGTGTAATGCAGTCAGAACAGCATGTTGATATCAGCAGGTGGGAAAACGGGATCTACTTTGTTAAGATAAACGGACTGGCAACCAAAGCAATGACGAAATTTGTAAAGCAATAGAAGAACCGCCATGCTTAGTTCTCAACGGGAAGCGCAAGCTTCCCGTTTTCATATATATCATCCGTCAGCTTTTGCATCCCCGTTGAGCATTTGCCGGGCTGCCAGGTCGCCTGCTACCGGGGCAAGGGCCATGCCCATACCACCCATGCGCACGGCGCAATAGACATTCTTTTTTATTTTTTTGATAATGGGAAAATTGCTGTTGCCCATGCCCATGATGCCGCTCCAGCGGTGCTCGATGGAAAATGCCTGGCGGGGAAGCACCACTTCGCGCAGGAAGCGCTCCAGCTCATTTTGAACGAGCGTGGTGGTGATCATTTCATCGGTTTGCTCTGCCGCCAGTGCTTTATTGCGGGCACCGCCGAGCAATACCCGGTTGCCCAGGTTGCGGAAATAATAAAATCCTTCGTCAAAATGAAATGCGCCTTTGAAGGGCAGTTTTTTAATGGGGGAGGTTACCAGCACCTGCCCCCGGGCTGGTATTATATCCAGCTGCGGCAGCAACTGACGTGCAAAAGCATTGGTGCATATTAACAGCTGCGTGGTGGTAAGGGGCAGCGGCAGGTTGGTTTGCAGCGTGGTTTTGCCCCCGGTGCTTTCAAAACTTTTTACTTCCACCTGCGTCATCACCTGTACACCCATGCCCTGCACTTTTTGCAGCAGCGATTGTACCAGTTTGCCGGGGTGTAACTGGGCTTCCATTTTACTTTCCACCAGGTGGCTGGTTTGTTTGAACCCGAATTCTTTTATTTTTTTATCGGCCAGGCGGAATACTTTTTCGTCTTTAATGGCCTTGCGAAGGGTAATGTTCAGCCAGCCGATATCGTTTTTAAGCTGTTTCAATTTGGGGTATTGCGCCTCGTTGATCAGCTCATAGCCCCCGTAGCGTTCAAAACCGGTTTCTGTTTTGCCGAACACTTTGCGTATGCGGCGGAGCCCTTCGTAACGCATGGCTACTATTTCCAGCATGCGCTGTTCGCCCATGTCGCGGGCATACTGCAACAGCTCGGTGGGGCTGCCAAAACAGGCAAAGCCGGCATTGCGCGTGCTGGCTCCGGTGGGGATAAGTCCCCTCTCTACCACCATTATGCGCAGTTTGGGCTGTAGCAATTTGAGGTAATAAGCGCTCCATAGCCCAACTACGCCGCTTCCCACAATGATAATGTCCTTAGGGCCGTAGAAGGTTTCTTTTTCCCAGATAGATGGCTGCATCATGAAAGTCAATTTACCACAATCCCGGAATACCATGAAAATTAAGTTACCGTTAAAACCGGATACCGATGGCGGCGCCGGCCCGGAACCCGGGTGCAAAACCTTTATAAGCGGTGTATACTGATTTGGCGTTCTGGTCTACCGTTACGGTTATTTTATCACCTACCAGGGGTATGTCTTTCAGCTTGTCTTTTATATCGCTTTCCGCTTGCTGGGCATCTACCTGCGACCAGGGCACTGAGTTGTATACGTCGGTAGAGCGGGAAGAAAAATCGGCTGAATTGGCTTCCGGGCCGATAAGGAAGAAGTCGAATACAATGGTGCGGGCAATCATAAACTGCATGCCCAACTGAATGCCGGCGCCAAAGCCCTTGTAGTCAAACTCACTGTCGAAGGTGGCCGGGCGGTTGTTGATATTGCCATGGATAGGGCCTGTAGCCTGAAACTTCAGGTATTTGGCATAGGGTTCTACGTAAAAGCCCGACATATCCCTTTTGCCAAGATAATACCGGTAGCTGGCCATATACGATGTGGCGTTGACGGTAAGATTGCTGGTATTGCCCTGGTAATTGATGGGGTAGGTTTTATTGTACGGAATACCGGCCAGCAGGGTAATGGATTGTTTGTGTTTAAAATTGAATTCACCGCCGAAGGTTATTTTGCCGGCAACAAGGCCCGCGGGGGCAAATTTGATGGCCACGGAGGGCTTGAAAGGTTTGGATTCTTTTTTCTTGTCCTGGGCCGGGGCGGGGAGGGCCGCAAGCAGCAGGAGGACGGGCAGTAATGTTAGTTTCATGGCTTTGGGGGTTTTCTTTACTAAACGAAGCTAACCTGGTTTATAGATTTAATAAGGGGCAAAAAAAAACCGCCTTTGGCGGGCAGGCTTAATAATTATCGCACAGAGCTAAAAGAGAAAAAGAGGTACCCGTAAAGGCCTCTTTTTCTCTTTTAGCTCTGTGCGCCAATAGTCCTGTTACAGGTGTATCGCTTCGCCGTAAGCCACTTCAATAGCGTCTTTTACGCTTTCGCTGATAGTGGGGTGGGGGTGAATGCTGTTTAATACTTCGTGGTAGGTGGTTTCCAGCTTGCGGGCGGTAACGGTTTCGGCAATGATTTCGGTTACATTGTACCCAATCATGTGCGTGCCCAGCCATTCGCCGTATTTGGCATCAAAAATCACTTTTACAAAGCCTTCGGTAGCCCCGGCGGCGCTGGCTTTACCACTGGCGCTGAGGGGGAATTTACCTACCTTAATTTCATAACCGGCTTCTTTGGCGGCTTTTTCGGTAAAGCCCACAGAAGCTATTTCGGGCGTGCAATAGGTACAGCCCGGTACATTGCCGTAATCCAGCGGTTCGGGCTGGTGGTTGTATTTCTTTTCGTTGTAGCCGATGGCTTCCACGCAAATAATGCCTTCTTTGCTGGCCACATGTGCCAGGGCCTGGCCGGGAGCGCAGTCGCCGATAGCATATACGCCGGGCAGGCTGGTTTGATAGAACTTGTCCACCGTAATCTTGCCTTTATCCGTTTTAACACCGCTTTCTTCCAGTCCAATGCCCTCTATATTGGAGGCAATGCCGATGGCGCTGAGCACCACATCGGCTTCGAGGGTAATATTGCCGGTAGCAGTTTTTACATTGGCTTTTACGCCGCTGCCGCTGGTATCGAGGCTCTCTACCGAGGCATTGGTCATAATGTCGATGCCATTCTTTTTATATTGCTTTTCCAGCTCTTTTGAAATGTCTTCGTCTTCCACCGGTACTATGCGGGGAAGGAATTCAACGATGGTTACTTTGGTGCCAAGGCTGTTGTAGAAATAAGCAAATTCAACGCCTATGGCGCCGCTGCCTACTACTATCATGCTTTTGGGTTGCGTGGGGAGCGACATGGCTTCGCGGTAGCCGATTACTTTTTTGCCATCCTGTTTGAGGTTGGGCAGTTCACGGCTGCGGGCGCCGGTAGCCAGTATGATGTGTTTGGCTTCTACCATTTCTTTGGTATTATCGGCTTTGGTTACTTCCACCTGTCCTTTACCCTTCAGCTTGCCAAATCCCATGATAACATCAATCTTATTCTTTTTCATCAGGAACTGTACGCCCTTGCTCATTTTGTCGGCTACGCCGCGGCTGCGTTTGATAACCGATTCAAAATTGTGCGTACCGCTGGCATCGATGCCATAGTCTTTGGCGTGTTTAATGTATTCCATCACCTGCGCGCTTTTAAGCAGGGCCTTGGTGGGGATACAACCCCAGTTGAGGCATACACCGCCCAGGCTTTCCTTTTCAATGATTGCTGTCTTAAAACCCAGTTGCGAGGCACGGATAGCGGCCACATAGCCGCCGGGACCACTACCGATAACGAGAACATCGTATGCCATAGTCTATTGATTTTAGTTTATTGACCCGCGAAGCTACTTTACAGGGGGCAAATAGCCAAAAAGACCGTTGATAAGCCGTTGACCGTTGTTCATTGACCGTTGTCCGGGCTTTACAGTCGCGGCACCAGTATAACAGCAGGCGGGGGTGGAAAGTTTGACGATGATGTTGAGCAATAAAAAAACGCCGCATGGGAAATGCAGCGCTTAATGCTTTGGGAAACAGAATTTAGTTAACGGTTGTCCTGCGGACAACGGCCAATGAGCAACGGTCAACGACTATTGGCGTCGTTCATCCGTATTCTCCGGCCCTTGTATTTTTTACCATCGATGGCCTGTATCATTTGGGGGGCCACTTTACGGTCTATTTCAATCCAGCTGTTCATTTCCTTCATGTCAATCCTGCCCAGCACTTCTTTTCGCAGCTCGCTCATATCGAGGATAAACTGCAGGAAGCTGGCTTTGTAAAAGCCGTCCTTGGTGCCCAGGTTTACAAACAGGCGCATATAGTCGCCGTTCTGGGTGTTGCCATTGTACTCGCGGCGTACTGCCCCGCCTTCGCGGTTGAAGCGGCCCATATCCCTTCCGTCGGGCATATCGCGGCGGTCGCGTATGTCGCGGGTACGTTCGCGCACATTGAGGTCTTCCGCATTTTCATAGTACTTAAGAAAGCGGTCAAATTCCATGGCGGCTACGCGTTTTAGTACTTCTTCCTTGCTCATGTCGGCAAACTTCTCTTCCAGCATGGGCACATAGCTTTCATAATCGCCGTGGCTGATATCGGTTTGTAACAACTTATCCATAAAATGGAAAAACTGCTTGCGGCAAACATCCTTGCCGGTGGGTATTTCCAGCTTGTGAAAAGGCACCTGTACGATGCGTTCTATTTGTTTTAAGCGACCTATTTCGCGGCTGTGCACAATGCTCATGCAAATGCCGGTATTACCCGCCCGGCCGGTACGGCCGCTGCGGTGGGTATATACTTCAATATCGTCGGGCAGTTCGTAGTTGATAACGTGGGTAATGTCTTTTACGTCGATACCGCGTGCGGCCACATCGGTGGCGATGAGCAATTGCAGGGTTTTTTCGCGAAACTCGCCCATTACCTTATCCCGCTGTCCCTGGGTAAGATCGCCATGCAGGGCATCGATATCATATCCTTCGCGGGTCAGCTTTTCGGCAATTTCCTGGGCATCTGCCTTGGTGCGGGTAAAGATGATGCCGTAAATGCCGGGGTTGAAATCAATCAACCGCTTGAGCGCCTGGTAGCGGTGCTGGGCGGAAGTGATAAAGTACTGGTGGTCAATGTTTTTATTGGCCGTATTCATCTTGCCCACGGTTACTTCCACGGGGCTTTTCATGTACTTTTTGCTTACCCGGCGAATTTCGGCCGGCATGGTGGCGCTAAACAGCCAGGTGCTTTCGCGCTTGGGGGTATTCTGTAAAATGAATTCGATATCGTCCTGGAAGCCCATGTTGAGCATTTCGTCGGCCTCATCCAGCACCACGTATTTGATTTGCTCCAGGTTGATGGCCTTGCGTTCGATTAAATCGATCAGGCGGCCGGGGGTGGCTACCACAATCTGTACGCCGCGTTTTAAATCGCGTATCTGCATGCCAATGGAAGCGCCACCGTAAACGGCTACCACGTGCAGGCCAGTCATGTATTTCTTGAACAGCTCAATTTCGCTTACAATCTGCAAACAGAGTTCCCGGGTTGGGCAAATGACCAGTGCCTGGGGGTAGCGGGCGGCGGGGTCAATCAGGTCCAGCAGGGGGAGGCCGAATGCCGCCGTTTTGCCGGTTCCCGTTTGTGCCAGCCCGATAAAGTCGGTCGTGCCGCTTAATAATACCGGGATTGCTTTTTCCTGGATGGGGGTGGGGTTTACAAAACCTAAATCAGTAACAGCCTTAATCAATCGCTCCTCAATTCCTATCTCTTCAAATGTAATCATATGTTAAAAAAATTTCCGCAAATGTAAGCATAAAACAGGCGAAAACCTGTTTTAATTTTGCTGGTTCACAACCCCAACTTCATCTTACATTTGCCCCCGGTATTGAATAAAAATTATAACGGATGAAATTAGACCTTCTGGCCATCGGTGCACACCCGGACGATGTGGAGCTGAGCTGCTCCGGCACCATCCTCAACGAAGTAAAAAGAGGTAAAAAAGCGGGCATACTTGATTTAACCCAGGGCGAGCTGGGCACCCGCGGCACCATCGAGACCCGGTATGCCGAGGCGGCCAATGCCGCCGCATTGCTGGGGGTAGCTGTACGGGAAAACCTGAAAATACGCGATGGCTTTTTCCGAAACGACGAGGAGCACCAGCTGGCGCTGATACGGGTATTGCGCAAATACCGCCCGGATATTGTGCTGGCCAATGCCATCTACGACCGCCACCCTGACCATGGCCGGGCGGGCAGGTTGATTGCCGATGCCTGTTTCCTTTCCGGTCTCCGCAAGCTGGAAACAACATGGGAGGACGGGCAGCCCCAGCAGCAATGGCGTCCCCGCTATGTGCTGCATTACCTGCAGGACTGGTACCATGACCCCAACCTGGTGATTGATATTACCGATGTTTTTGAGCAGCGCATGAAGGCCGTGACGGCGTATACCACCCAGTTTCATACCAACAGCTCAGACGCCGGCGGCCCGCAAACCTATATCTCCACCCCCGACTTCATTGACAGCGTTATTGCCCGCGCGCGCATGCTGGGCAAGCGTATTGGCGTAAAATATGCCGAAGGTTTTGTTACGGAAAAAAGCGTGGGAATACGGGATTTGGATGCGCTGATACAGAACGAAACCTAGCCGGGGAATTATGAATTATGAGTTAAGGATTATTAATTCGGAATCGGGCGCCAAAGAGGTTTTTTGAAGCCCCGGCGAGGACATCAGGCTGAGCTTCAGTAAATTCATAATTCTTAACTCATAATTATTAATTCCCAATATCTTCTTAAATTTTCCGATAATACATACATTATCACCCAACAAATACGTTTATTAAGATAGCTTGAAGTACCTTTGCGTCTCGTACTTTTAAACGCGTTCAATGGCAACACCTAAATTTTCCAATGTCCCTCATTCCTTTCATGCCGAACTGAAGAAGAGAATCAGCGACTATTTTGAGCAAGTGGGTAAATCCCAAACCGGCAATTACAACTTATTTATCAAGGCAGTGATATTGATGGTGAGCTTCCTGTTCATCTATATTCACCTCGTATTTTTTACCCCCAATGTGTTCTGGCAGATCGTGGAAAGCGTGGTATTGGGCGGTATCGTGGCAGCCATCGGCTTCAACGTCATGCACGACGGGGCACACGGCAGTTTCAGCAAATACAAATGGCTGAACAGCATAGCGGCGTTTTCGCTGAATATACTCGGCGGCAACAGCTTTATGTGGAATATGAAGCACAATGTCATTCACCATGCCTATACCAACGTGGAAGGCATGGATGATGATATCGATATCCAGCCCTGGATGCGCATGAGCGCCCACCAGAAAAAGTACCGCCTGCACAAATACCAGTACATCTATTTCTGGGGATTGTATTCCCTGCTGTACCTGTTCTGGATATTCGTGCTCGATTACCAGAAATACTTCAAGTCGAAGGTAGGCAGCATGCAACTGAAGAAAATGAAACTCTCCGACCACCTGGTGTTCTGGGGTTTTAAACTCTTTCATTTGTTCCTGTTTGTGGGACTGCCCATTTACCGCCTTGGCTTTGAATCATGGCTTATCAGCTTCCTGATCTTTACGCTGGTAGCAGGCCTGGTGCTGAGCCTGGTATTCCAGCTGGCGCATACGGTAGAGCATACTGCTTTCCCGCTGCCGGACGCCGAAAGTGGCAGGATGGAAGACGAGTGGGCTGTACACCAGATTAAAACAACCGCCAACTTTGCCACGCAAAACAAGATTATCTGCTGGCTGGTAGGTGGATTGAACTTCCAGATAGAACATCACCTGTTTCCCAAAATATCGCATGTACACTACCCGGCCATCAGCAAGATCATTAAAAAGGCCTGTGCAGAGTATGGTATCCAGTACATTGAATTCCGTCGTATGCGGTATGCAGTGGCTTCGCATGTGGCTTTTCTGAAGCAAATGGGACGGGGGTAGACTTATATTTGTCGAACTAATTTCCCAAAAGATTTATTGCGCACAGAGCTAAAAGAGAAAAAGAGAACACCGGGTCTCCAGGTTTCTCTTTTTCTCTTTTAGCTCTGTGCGCCTTCCTATAATCCTTACTTTTGCACCTCATTGAACGTAAAGCTATGTCTACCGTAAAAATAGGATTGGTGCAAATGAGCTGCACCGCGCATAAGCAGGAGAACCTTGCCAGGGCAATGGAAAAGATAAAAGAAGCGGCTGCCAAAGGCGCACAGATCGTTTGCCTGCAGGAGCTGTTTACCTCGCTGTATTTCTGTGATGTGGAAGACTACGACAACTTTAAGCTGGCGGAAGCCATCCCCGGCGCTTCTACCGGTGCGCTGGGCCGGCTGGCGGCCGAACTGAAAGTAGTGATCATCGCTTCGCTGTTTGAAAAAAGGGCCCAGGGCCTTTATCACAATACCACGGCCGTGCTGGATGCCGACGGCGCCTACCTGGGTAAGTACCGCAAGATGCATATACCCGACGACCCGGCTTATTACGAGAAATTCTATTTCACCCCCGGCGACCTGGGGTATAAAGTATTCAAAACAAAGTTTGCCACCATTGGCGTGCTGATTTGCTGGGACCAGTGGTACCCCGAAGCGGCGCGCATTACGGCGCTGATGGGCGCGGAAATCCTGTTTTATCCCACCGCCATCGGTTGGGCCAGTTCACAGGACCAGGCTACCAATACCGAGCAATACAATGCCTGGCAAACCATCCAGCGCAGCCATGCGGTGGCCAACGGCGTGCACGTGGTAAGTGTGAACAGGGTAGGGCCGGAGCAGGATGGGCTGATGCAATTCTGGGGCGGCTCTTTTATTGCCAATCCCTTTGGCAGCGTATTGTACCAGGCTTCGCACGATAAGGAAGAAGTGATGGTGCATGCCATTGATACGGCGGCTACCGACCGTTACCGCACGCACTGGCCGTTTTTGAGGGATAGAAGAATAGATTCCTACCAGCCGATTACGAAACGTTTTATTGATGAGGGATAAATGTATGTCACCCCTTCGGGGTTTTAATTATATTAAAATAACCTGCTTTAAATGTCTTCTCCCACGCCCAAAGAACTCGGATACTATTTTCCCGCTGAATTTGCCCCTCATACCGCTACCTGGCTGAGCTGGCCACATAAAGAAGCGTCATGGCCGGGAAAGATCCATACGGTGTATGGTCCATACAGCCAGTTTATAAAAGAGCTCACCAAGGGGGAACAGGTATACATTAACGTGTGCGATGATGCTATGCGGCAGTTTGCTATTGGCCATCTTGCCGGGGCCGGGGTTGATTTAAGTAAAGTACAGTTCTTTGTACATCCCACCAACGATGCCTGGTGCCGCGACCATGGCCCGGCGTTTTTAATCAATCCCCAAGCGGAGCAAAAGAAAGTAATTGTAGACTGGAATTACAATGCCTGGGGCGGCAAGTATCCACCGTACGACCTGGATGATGTGGTGCCCACCCATATCGGCCGTCATTATAATATGCCTGTTTACTACCCGGGCATTATCATGGAAGGCGGTTCGGTAGAGTTTAACGGCAAGGGAACGCTGATCACCTCCACCGCCTGCCTGCTCAACCCCAACCGCAACCCGCATCTTAACCAGGAACAGGTGGAAGCCTATCTCCGCAACTACTACGGGGTAGACCAGGTACTGTGGGTAGACGAAGGCATCGTGGGCGATGATACCGACGGGCATATTGACGATACCGTTCGGTTTGTAAATACCGATACCGTACTGACCGTAATAGAAGAAAACAAGCAGGATGACAACTATGCGCTGCTGCAGCACAACCTGCAACAGTTAAAGCAAATGCGGTTGCCGGATGGGAAACAGCTCAACATAGCAGAGCTGCCCATGCCCGATGAACTGGTGTATGAAGACATGCGCCTGCCCTGTTCGTACGCTAATTTTTACATTGCCAACCGTTCGGTGATTGTGCCTGTGTTCCGAAGTGATAAAGATGAAAAAGCATTACGCATTATACAGGATTGTTTTCCCGGCCGGGAAGTGGTGGGCATCGATTCTACCGATATTATCTGGGGGCTGGGCAGCTTTCATTGCCTGAGCCAGCAGGAACCGGCGGTGTAGTTTAATCCGTTACCGTCATCGTGGTATTGTTAATCGTAATCGTGTATTGCTTCAGGGCCCTGGTGGCAGGGCCCTGCACTACGGCCCCCGAAGTAGCGAATATAGCGCCGTGCAAGGGGCATACAAATTCTCCCAGTGTTTTATTGTAGTCCACGCTTACGCCCTGGTGGGTGCAGGCTATCTGCAGGGCGGTAAAGGAAGCCGGCAGATTGGTGGCGGCAAGCCGCACAATGATGAGGCCGCCATTAATAAGCGCATCGCCGATATTGAGCAATTGGGTGGTAAGGTCTACCGTAATATTTACTCCTGTAGGCGGCGTGGCGCCCGTAACACTATCCGATTTTACGCAGGCTGCCAGGCAACCGGTACATACGGCGGCAACGGAATAGCCGAGGGAGGATATAAAGTGTTTGCGGTGCATAATTATAGTTGATAGCTGATGGTGGATAGATGATAGCTGCAAGTCCCTGTTATCATTGGCATCTATCCACCATCAGCTATGCTGCAAGATAAAAAAGCATTCCGTCCCCGCACGGGGTTTCACGGAATTATAACAAGGTGCCAGCGCAACGATACGGAACAGCGGGGCAAAGAGTTGCCGGTATTCCTCCATTGTTCCGCCAAAAGGCGGGCCAACGGCCGGGAAATCGCGGTTGAATAATATGCCGGCCAGCCTGCCGCCGGGCCTGAGCAGCGACAGCATTTTATGTGCATAGCCTTCCCGGAGGGAAGGATCGAGGGCGCAGAAAAAAGCCTGTTCGAGAATACAATCATAACTGCCGTTAAGGCCAAAAAAATCGCCGGTAATGATGTGCAGCTGCCGGTGCAGGTATGCACTGAATTTTTCTTCCAGCCGGCGCGTAAGCGCCGGGACAATGTCTATCAGCGTTATATTGGTAAAACCCTGCGCCAGCAGGTATTCCGCTTCATAACCATTGCCGCAACCAGGAATGAGCAGGTGCATGGCTTTATCTTCCAGCTG
>JACXTT010001521.1_pt1 | contig 38517 bp, 31 predicted proteins | sample 9270951 | NCBI WGS metagenome assembly JACXTT01 (sample SAMN15532306, study PRJNA645909) | rock metagenome | isolation source: weathered quartz diorite | place: Puerto Rico | collected 2017-06-21
ATCACATTATCGAGGCAAATTGACCTGTTAATCAATGGTTCGGTGTCAGAGGTGCGAATGCCCAAACTGCTTGACTTCAACCCGCTCAAATCGATCGCGGTCCCGAACGTCGGCCGCATCGAGCCGAAGGGTCTCGTATTGGTTATCGGCCCCAACTCCGCGGGAAAAACCCAACTCCTCCGGGACATCCAAGGCTGGGTGCTCGGACAGGCTCGGAAGCTAGTTGTGTGCGACGACATCGAGATCAGTCGCCCCCCCTCACTCGACCCGCTACTGGAGGTGCTGTACGCAGAGAACCATATCCGTCGCCGGGTGGACGAGAACAACAACGTTTACATCGAGCCCCGCGTTCCCCACTTCGGGGGGAATCAGTCGAGTTGGTCGCTACCGGAGCACCAGGTAAAACACTTCTTCGCCAATCCCATCCATGAGAGACCAACAGAGCGAGAAGGGAGCTCGGACAAGTTCCTTGAGCACTTCGGGCGATCGTTCATCGCCTCCCTGTTCCTCGACCGGCGGCTCACGGTCACGGACGCGGTTGACAACTTCGACTACGAAACGGCGTCCCCGTCGAACGAATTACAGGCGTTGTACGTTGACCCTAGCGCAAAACTATTACTCGCCAAGGAATCCAAGACCGTTTTCGGGAAGGCGATCTGGCTCGATAACACCCGCGCGAACCGTCTTTACCTCCGGGTTGGGAACGGGCCGGATATGCCGTCGGCCGAGGACCGACTCGAACCGGCCAAGATGAGGGATTACCGGCTGATCGAGGACGAGGGCGACGGATTCAAGTCGTACATCGCGATCTGTCTGACTCTTTTGCTCGGGCGGCGCCCTGTGGTGTTGATCGACGAGCCGGAGATGTGCCTCCACCCTCCGCAGGCGTGCGCCTTGGGCCGGTTCATCGGAAAGCACGGCGTGTCTCCTGACCACACCACCTTTGTGGCCACTCATAGCAGCCACGTGTTACGGGGCATTATCGAAGAGGCGGAACAACTCGAAGTCCTCCGTTTGTCGCGGGTGGGTACCCAGTTCACTGGCCGCCGCGTGTCGAAAGAGACGCTTAAGGCGTCGGTCGAGAAGCCCAGCACCAAATCCGAGACCATCCTGGATGGGCTGTTTGCCGAGGCGGTCACTGTGGTCGAGTCGGAGGGGGACCGTCTGGTTTACGGCACCACTTGGGACAAGGTCGCAGATGAATTCATGCACGACGTGCATTTCGTTTCGGTCGGCGGGCTCGGCGGGATTGCCGATCCGTGCGTTCTTTACCGAAACCTCAAGATCCCGGTTTGCATAGCCGCGGACCTCGATGTGATCCGGGATCTTGGTACCTTCGGGAGCATCTTGAAGGCGGTCGCACCGGCCGAGAGCGCACAGGAACTCATGGCGGACTGCCAGCGGATTATCGACGCCGTGAAAGCGCTTGGACCGATTTACGATGAGACTCGTACCCGCAAAGAGCTCTCTGACATCTTAGGTGAGACCCTGGACTGGAAAAACGTCGAGCAGTTAAACCGTATTCACGGCACGCTCTCTGAACTAAGCGGTGGCCTGTCGCAGACATCCCGGTTGAAGAAGGGATTGGACAACCTGAAGGCGTACCCCGTTTACCACGACTTGGTTGCGTTCCTGAATAGGTGCCGGAGTCACGGAGTGTTCCTCGTGCCCGTCGGCGAGCTAGAGGACTGGGTGCCTCACCTAGTGACCGCTGGCCCGAGCAAAAAAAAGAAGGCAGAGTGGGCGAACTACGCTGCGAACCAAATCCGCGAGAAGCCGCCTGGCCGGAACGACGTTTGGGATTTCGTTCGGCAAATGGCAGCCTTTCAACGGGACGAAGGTGCGCGACTGGCAGGTTATCCAAGTCGCCTTGCCGTAAACCTTCGCCTAGGTCAATCCACCCAAGCGGAAGGTTAACGTTCTCTCGGTTGAAGGATTAGGGCTCAGTCCCGTTGCCATCCTATGGAGAGCTTTTATGAGTCAAGAACAATGGAAAGCGGTAGATACATACTTCGCTGACTTGCTCGTGCCGCCTGATCCTGTTTTGGATGCGACACGCAAAGACAGCGCCGCCGCAGGATTGCCGCCGCATAACGTTGCGCCAAACCAAGGCAAGTTGCTTCAACTCTTGGCGCAAATGCGGGGTGCTTGCACCATCCTAGAGATTGGGACTCTAGGCGGATACAGCACGATTTGGCTCGCTCGTGCACTACCCCCAGATGGGCGACTGATCACGTTAGAGGCAAATCCCGAGTATGCGGCAGTGGCAAGCCGCAACATAGCATGGGCAGGCCTGTCTGCTGTGGTTGATCTCCGCGTCGGCAAGGCGACGGAAACATTGCCGCTTCTGGCCCAAGAAGGGATTGCTCCCTTTGATTTGATCTTCATCGATGCTGACAAACCGAGTAACCCCGACTATCTTGCGTGGGCGCTTAAATTCTCTGGTCCGGGTACGGTGCTTGTTGCCGACAACGTGGTGCGCAACGGAGGAGTAGTCGACCCCACCAGTACCGACCCGAGCATTCGCGGAATACGTCGCTTCTGTGAACTGCTGGCGGCGGAGCCAAGAGTAAGCGCCACTGCCATCCAAACGGTCGGCAGTAAAGGCTATGATGGCTTTATACTTGCCGTGGTGAAGGGATAGTCTCGGCTTGGGCGGCCCGCGGCGCTGTTAGTCTGCGGCTTGCAAGTAGAGTGGAGTAGACAAGCATATGACCCAGCTCGATGGAAAAATCGCACTCGTCACAGGCGGCAGCCGCGGGGTTGGGAAAGGCATCGTACAGGGACTCGCTGAGGCTGGCGCTACGGTTTACTTCACTGCTCGTACGGCTGACCAGACAGCGCCTCCATCAAAGAATGTTATTCCCTTGCGCTGCGATCATTGTAAAGATGCAGACGTAGAAGCAGTCTTGCACCAGGTGGTAGACCCTCATAAGCGCTTCGATATCTTAGTTAACAACGTCTGGGGCGGGTATGAGCGCATAGTAGAGAACGGAGAGTTCACTTGGTCCCGCCCCTTTTGGCTCCAACCTCGTTGGCGGTGGGACGCAATGTTCCAGAGCGGCGTACGTGCGCATTATGTAACCAGTCAGCTTGTGGCGGCGCTTATGGTAGCCCAAGGCCACGGCCTCATCGTTAATATCTCCTTCTGGGCAGCGCAAAAGTACCTCGGCAATACGGCCTACGGCGTCTCTAAGGCCGCAACCGACAAGCTGACCGCCGACATGGCGCACGAGCTGCATCCCTATAACGTAGCTGTAGTCTCCCTCTACCCGGGATTGGTGAGGACCGAAGCGGTGCTTACCGCAGCTGAGACCTTCGATCTCAGCAACTCAGAATCGCCTCAGTTCATTGGACGTGCAGTAGCTGCACTGGCAGCCGACCCAAACGTCTTGCAAAAAAGCGGGCAAGTGTTAATTGCGGCTGCACTGGCTAAAGAATATGAGTTTACCGACGTGGACGGCAAGCAACCACGGCCCCTCACTTTGGAAGAGATGTGAGGAACTCACAGCTAACTATAGCTATCCGGAGAGATAACAATGGCAACTGATACTCGGGCGCGAGCCGCACGGTACTACGACCTGAGTCCAGACACTCCCGCCGATGTGCCCTTCTATAAGGGACTTCTTCCCTCCCCTACGGCGCAGGTGCTGGAGTTGGGCTGTGGCACCGGGCGTGTCTTAATGTCGTTGGCGGAAGAGTGTGGCTACATCCATGGGCTCGATCTCTCTGAAGCGATGATTGCGGTTTGTCGCAGGAAACTGGAAGCGGCAGGGATTGCGGCGAGCAAAGCTCAAGTGGCAGTGCAGGACATCACGAACTTTGCGCTGAACCAGACGTTTGATTTAATCATTGCTCCCTATCGCGTGCTCCAGAACCTAGAGACGGATGAGGCGGTGAGTGGAGTATTTCAGTGTATCCGGTCCCACTTGGCTCCCGGAGGGAGCTGTATCTTGAATGTCTTTCGTCCTAAAAGCGATCCAGAGACATTATGTGGGGAGTGGCGCACGGAGCAGGAGCAGTTGTGCTGGGAGATTGCCGTCGAGGGAGGACGGGTCACCTGTCATGACCGCCGTCCTCGTATGGACCCCACCAAGATGATTCTATACCCCGAGTTGATCTACCGCCGCTACCAAAACGAAGCGCTGGTCGATGAAGCGGTGTTGAGAATCGCTATGCGGTGCTACTATCCTGAAGAGTTCGCGCAGTTGATTATCAGTCAGGGCTTTCGGGTCCTTCAGCAGTGGGGCGGATATGCAGGAGAGCCATATGGGCAGGGTTCGGAGTTGGTCATACAATTCACGCAGGGTGACTAATATGTCTCTCCACTGTATCACCGCCCGCTCACGGTTTTAGGTGAACAGGAAAAGTCCCAGTCGGGCATCTTGGGAGTGCTAGGCCTTGGAAGCGAGCACCATGAAAATTCCATTCAGCGGAGGATGCGCTTGCGGAGCCGTCAGATACGAATGTTCAGAAGCGCCGCTCCGTATGCTCAATTGTCATTGTCGCGATTGTCAAATTGCCAGCGGCGGCGCGTACTCGCCAACTTTAATCATGGCGACAAGCACCGTCCGCGTGACAAGGGGAAAGGCAAAACACTTCGAGAAGATGGCCGAAAGCGGCAGTATCGCGACCCGAGAGTTTTGCGGGCGGTGCGGCGCCCCGTTATTTGCATCGAGTTCGGCTCGGCCAGAATTCATCGGGATAAAGGCGGCCAGCTTGGATGACCCGAATTGGTTTAGGGCGGAGGCGGACGTTTGGATTGGCAGTGCACAACCATGGGATTGTCTTGACCCGGCGATTCCGAAGTTTCAGAAGAATCGACCGCGCGCCGGCCCCCAATGAGAAATGGCGAGTGCCGAACAAAGCGCTGAAGGGACGAAGCGGCAAAGTCGTGCGCCCTTAACGCGATCGCTAGCGTGCGATAAAGTAAGCTCTTATAACTAGTGCAGTTTCAGTCTACCTGTTGGGGAATACCCCTGGCGTGGGTCCGATGAATCGGACCCACGCCAGGGTTTGATCAATCAAGCCCCTACCTCTGCGGTGGCCGCATCGAGGGGCACGATATTCCCCAACAGGTTTCCTGCAGATGCACTAGGAGTTTCTCTAGACAGGAGAAAAGCAAAACATGGCCGACTACGAAATCTTCGAGTTAAGACAGGTGGTGCTCCAATGCGGCCTGACCCTGCCCCAAGTCAAGCTGGCGTACAAGACCTACGGGGAACTCAACGCCACGCGCGACAATGTAATCGTGATGCCTACGTTCTATGGCGCTCAACACGCCGAGAACGAAACGATGATGGCGGCTTGGCGCACCCTCGACCCTAAGAAGTACTTTATCATCGTGCCCAACATGTTTGGGAATGGTCTGTCCTCTTCACCTAGCAACACCCCTCCACCCTTTGATCGCGCCGTCTTCCCCAACATCACCGTATATGACAACGTCGTGTGTCAGCATCGCCTCGTGACCGAGCATTTGGGCGTCAAGCAGGTCAGGCTGGTCGTCGGATTTTCGATGGGAGCCCAGCAAACGTTTCAGTGGGGCGCGATGTACCCTGACTTGGTGCAGGCCATCGCCCCGATCTGTGGCTCAGCACGCACTTCTCCTCATAACTATATTTTCCTCGAAGGTCTTAAAGCCGCGCTGGCCGCCGACGCCGCGTTCGCCGAGGGCTGGTATCAGGCGCCGCCGATCAAGGGTCTGCGAGCTTTCAGTCGGGTGTACATGGGCTGGGTCTTCTCGCAAGATTTCTTTCGTGAGCAAGAATATCGCAAAATGGGCTTTGCCTCTCTGGAAGATAGCGTACGGTTTCTGGAAGGCTACTTCCGGCGACGGGACGCCAACGATCTGCTGGCGATGCTGTGGACGTGGCAGCACGCCGACATCAGCGCAAACATAATCTATAAAGGGGATTTCGCGGCTGCCCTGAGAGCAATCAAGGCGCAGGCTATAGTGATGCCAAGCGAAACAGATCTCTATTTTCGGGTGCGGGACAACGAGCTGGAAGTCGAGCAGATGCCCAATGCAGAGCTACGCTCTCTTCCGTCGATTTGGGGACACGTTGCAGGCTTGGGGGTTAATCCAGCAGATAATGAGTTCATTGACGCGGCGCTGAGAGAACTACTGGCGAAGTAGACAGCGAGTCAGTACAACGAACCTGAGCCAATGATGACTGACCGCAGCCTACTTGCAGATTTCTAAGGGGGGGCCGATGATCTTTGTTCTTATCCACTGGCGCATTAAGCCCACACAAGAAGCCGAAACTCAGTTCTTCGAGTTCTGGACTGAGAAAGCGAAGATTTCAGATAAGACCCACCTTATCGGTGAATTTCTCAGCGCGCCCTTGCCGGCGCAAGAGTTCCCATTCCAAGTCGACGACTTGTCTACAGGGCACAGCCAAGGCGAATGCCGACACTTTGTGAACATCGGGGCATGGCATAGTTGGGAAGCCTTTTATGAGCAGGTCGACCCATACATGGGCGATGACAAACCGATGCTTCCGTTCGAGGCCGAACGCCGCACGCGCACCGTGCTTACTCTCAAGCAGTGGCGCATCGGCGCTGGCGTCCTCCCAGAAGCCGGGTCCTGCGAGTAGAGGCAGAGGCCCTACCCCTTCCGCGCACGCACAGTTTGGACAGGACTTGAGAGGAGAAAAATCGATGAATGACAAAATCATAGTCACCAATTTTTCAGCTTTGAACGCCAAGTACAAAAAAGGCGTATCTAAAATCAAGGCAGCGGTAAAGAAACTGATCGCCGCCGACAAGAAGCTAGGGATTCAGACTCAATTGATCGCGCTGGATGATGTCACAGCTATGAAAAAATTGAACGCGCCGGCGATTGTGAAATCTCACGACCCGAAGCAAAACAAGCGAGCGATTGACGGCGTCTACAAGGCGCTCCTGCCTGATTATTTGCTCATTCTCGGTTCCGTTGACGTGATTCCTCACCAAAACCTTAAGAACCCTGTTTTTCAGCAGGGCGAGGATGATGACCAGCTTGCTGAAGGGGACCTGCCATATGCGTGTGAGACTGCCTATAGCCGAAGCCCCGAAGATTTCGTAGGCCCGACGCGTGTGGTTGGCCGTTTGCCAGACCTGACCGGGGCGAGTGACCCGGCCTATTTAATCGACCTTCTCAAAATGGCGGCGAACTATAAATCTTTGCCGCCCGATCAATACGCCGGGTATTTCGGTATTAGCGCTGCAGTCTGGGAAGGCTCGACGCGAATGAGTCTGGATAATCTATTTGGGTCGAACAAAAAATTGAATCTCTCTCCCAAAAGGGGACCGACTTGGCCGAAGTCAGTGTTAAGCAAGCGACTCCATTTCATTAACTGTCACGGTGCACCGGCGACCCCGCAGTTCTTCGGTCAGCAAGGCAATGACTTTCCACCTTCGCACGACGCCAAGTTGCTCACGAACAAGATTGCTGAGGGCACGGTGGCGGCGGTCGAGTGCTGTTATGGCGCCGAGCTTTATAACTCGTTCTTGCTTGCTGGTGGTCAAATGGGTATTTGCAGCACTTATCTGGCAAGCAAAGCCTACGGCTTTTTTGGCAGCACCACGATAGCCTACGGACCGGCTGATGGTAATGGCTCAGCCGATTTGCTTTGTCAATTCTTCTTGAAGCATGTGCTGGAAGGCTCTTCGCTTGGCCGGGCCGCCCTCGAAGCACGACAGGAATTCATCTCCACTTCACCTCATCTCGACCCGGTTGATCTGAAGACGCTTGCTCAATTCAACCTGCTTGGCGACCCCGCTATCCATCCGGTCAATGTTCCGTCGCCGCATAGCGCAGTTGATACAACCAAGCTGAGCATGCGTGCGGCTGCTAGAAGCATTGAACGGACCGAAGTGCGTCAACAACTGCACGCAAAGGGTCTATGGTTGTCTAAGAACCAACCAGTCGCGAGCAGCACGCCTGTGGCCACCACCGCTTCGATTGAAGGGACCCTGAAACAGATTGCCGCCAAGGTGAAGATGAAGAATCCCACCATGGCGTCATTTCTCGTCAAGCATGGCCCCGCGCCGAGGACCATGATGGCTAAAGCGATTACGGCGACAGCTTTTCATGTCATGCTGGGAGAGCAGTCGCAGAAAAAGCCTGAGAAGAAAACTAAAGGGGCCTCGCCGAACATCAAGACGAACGTGTGTGTGGTCGCCAAGGAAGTGGATGGAAAAATAGTCTCCTTTCGCGAGTTGCACAGCAGGTAGTATGATCGTCTCCAGGGAAAAGCTTGTTATCTATTCACTGGAGAACTGCAATGGAGATTTCGGGGCGAGTCATCAAAGAGCTGTTTGGGAAAGGAACGAAAAGCGAGCACCAAGCCGTGATGCTCGACACTGGTCAGGCGCGATATGTTTTGCGCCGACAGGGGGGCAATCCTTTTCGCGATCCCGAACTCGACAAGCTCGTGGGGAAGACCATCCACTGTTCAGGCAACATCACCGGCTACACATTCATCATGTCTGACTGGTCTGAAGTATAAGGTCGAAGAGGAAAACAAACCTCGGCAACGCTTTTCGCCTCGGCAACCTTTCAATCGCTTTCCAGGACAATAGCGCTCGGAGCCTGGCAGCCTTGAGCAGGTACTCACATTCTCATTTCTATTGCTAGTGCATCTGCAGGAAACCGGTTGGGGAATATGATGCTCCTCGATTCGGCTAAGGTAGGGGCTTGATTGATCAAGCCCTTGGGTGGGTCCGATGAATCGGACCCCTACAACGGTATTCCCCAAGAGGTATACTGAAACTGCACTAGGGACCAGCGATGAGAAGATTCGTCTCTACCCTGTAGGGGCAGGCCCCCGCGCCTGCCCACTCGCCGAGCGACCACTGTGGGTTACCCCTACGAGAAAATCCCGATCTTGGTGTGTTCCGCATATATTTACCTAGCGGTAAAGCAATTTCTTGACAGCGGAAGGTTATGTAGTTTACAGAGAGGAAATAGCAATCTGGACAAAACAGTTTCCAGATAAGGTTAAAGGGATGCGAAGCGTGCCGGAGAAACCGCTCTTTCAATTCGACGTTTTCTTGAGCCATAACTCGCAGGACAAGCCACGTGTGCGGAAGCTGGCGGAGCGCTTACGCGATGCAGGCCTCCGGGTCTGGTTTGATAATTGGCTCATCAAACCTGGTGACGATATCTACCTCGCCATTGAGCGGGGGTTGGAGGCGGCGCGAGTGCAGGTGCTGTGTCTATCTCCGGCTGCGCTGGGGTCGGATTGGGTGATGCTGGAACGGAGCACGGTGCTGTTCCGTGATCCGACCAATGCCGGCCGCCGCTTCATCCCGTTGCTGCTAGCCGACTGCAAACTGCCAGACACGCTACGGCGCTATGATTATGTAGATTTCCGCAGGAATACCAAGGCGGCGTTTGCCAAACTGCTGACCGCGTGCCAAGTCCCGGCAGAAGGAACTCCAGAAGTCTCCCCGCCGAAGCCCACGGGGAAGGTTCGTCAGACGCCAACCAAGAGGTTCTCTGGAAGCAAGCGTGTCGAGCAGCCACCCGTCGAGCAGCCTAAGCTGAAGGAGAAAAAATCCTGGCCGGGCAAGTCGTTGGCGCAGACCGAACCACTGGCTGTGCTGGAACACAAGCTCACAGGGCACAAGGGCTGGGTCTACAGTGTAACCGTCAGTCCGGACGGAACATGGGCAGCGTCAGGCTCAGATGACAAGACGGTCAAGATTTGGAATCTTGAGAGCGGGGAATGCAGAGCGACGCTGAAAGGGCATACGGGTAACGTGCACTCCGTCGCGATCACACCGGATGGGAAGCGAATTCTTTCGGGCTCCTCCGACCATTCCGTTCGTGTTTGGGACGCAAGCTCGGGACGGCAGCTGGCAACGTTGGCTGGTCACACGAGTGGCCTTTGGTCGGTAGTTGCGTTGCAGGACAATGCTCGAGCACTTTCCGGGGGATTCGACAAAACACTCAGGCTGTGGGATCTCGTTTTATGCTCATGTCTCAAGATCATCCAGTGTGGGACGGACGGGACCGACGACGTCTTCAGCAGCGCCGTTAATCGGGCTGGAACTCAGGCGCTGTCCGGGCATCGAGACGGGCGGGTTCGACTCTGGAACCTCGAAACCGGCGAATGCCTGGCGACCCTGAAGGGTCATTCGGATACTGTGAGATCCATCCAGATCTCACCGGAAGGGCACTTTGCCGTTTCGGGTTCGGAAGACAAGACTGTCAAAATCTGGAATCTGGAAACGAACGCCTGCATCGGAACCTTGGAGGGCCATGAGGACAGTGTATCTTCGGTCGCCATCTCTCCCGACGGCGCTTTGATCGCTTCCACTGGGTTTCTAGACAAAACGGTTCGGCTCTGGGATTGGAAATCAGGGGCATGCATTCAGCAAATCAATGAAGTCGATGATCAGTACACTCCGTTAGCCCTTGCATTTGGACAGGATGGAAAGCGCCTCATAGTTGGTAATGCAGTAATGTATCATGAGTTGTTCTTTCTTTATGTCTATCGCCTCACCGATGGCCACCCTGCACCTTCAGTTGAGGCAACGCGTCGCTACGTAAATGCCAAGGTCGTGTTGATCGGCGAGGGGACGGTGGGCAAGACCTCGCTGGCGCATCGCCTAGTCGAAGATCGCTACGTCGTCCGCGACCGCACGCATGGCATGAATGTGTGGAGACTGGATTTGCCGCTGCCGCCCGACACCACACTGGAGCGCGAGGCGCTACTGTGGGATCTAGCCGGGCAAGAGGATTACCGCCTCATCCATCAGCTCTTTCTGGAGGAAACCGCGCTGGCTCTGCTGCTCATAAATCCACAGAAGGATGATCCCTTTGCCGAGGCCGGCGACTGGCTCAAAGCCCTCAAAACTGCCGCGAATAACCACGAAGCGCACGATGCACAACGGGACACGGCCCGACTGCTGATCTTCTCGCAGATCGACGTCGGCGGCATGAAGGTCGGCAACGCCAAGATCGAACGGTTCCGCGAACAACATGGCTTTGCCGACTGGATGCCGACCAGCGCCAAGACGGGCGAGAATTGCTCGGACCAGGAGAACGGCGGCCAGCCCTCAAAACTGAAACAACTCATCGCTAGCAGCATCCCATGGGACAAGCTGCCGTGGACGAGCACGCCGCGCCTGCTGGCCGAACTCAAGAACGCCGTGGTGGCGATGCGCGACGAATCGGACATCCGGCTGCTGCGTTTCGCGGAGCTGGCGCAGCGGCTGGAGCAGGCGCTACCGGGAGAGAAATTCGGCGAGTCCGAGGTGCGCACGGCGGTGACGCTGCTGGCCAATCACGGCCTGGCCCGTCCGCTGAAGTTTGGCGATCTGGTGCTGCTGCGCCCCGACCTGTTGAATGGTTACGCTGGGGCCATCATCCGGGCCGCCCGCGCCCATACGGACGAGATCGGCTCTGTGCTGGAGGCAGACATTTACCAACCGCAGTTCGACTTCACCGGCGTGGAACGATTGAAACATCGCCCCGATGAGGAACTGCTCCTGCGCGCGCTGGTGCAGACGTTTCTCGATCACTCACTCTGCATCGCCGAGGACACGCCGCACGGGCGACATCTGGTGTTTCCCTCCCAATACCGACGAGAGAAGGACATCCCGCGTGATCCGAACATTTTCGTCTCCTACACCTTCAGCGGCGAGTGGCAGACGGTGTGGACCACACTCATAGTGCGCCTCTGGTATAGCCAGGAGTTCGAGCACCGGGAGCTGTGGCGCAACGCGGCGGAATTCGCGTCGCACAAGGGCCACACGTTGGGACTGAAGATCGACAACAAGCAAGGCGAAGGCGAGGCGACGATCAGCCTCTACTTCGATGTAGCCGTGCCGGACGAACTGAGAGTGATCTTCATCGAGTATGTCCACCGGCATCTGGCAAAATACGCCTTCGATGTCACACGCGACCGGCGCTATGTGTGTCCAAATTCGGAGTGCGCGAAGCCGGTGAAGGATCTCGACGCCGTGCGGGAGCGCCTCGAAGCGAAGAAGGATTTTATCTATTGCCAGGGGTGCGACGAGAAAGTTCCGCTCATGGACTTCATCGAGAGGCGGCTTAAAAGCGATCCAGTTGCCCGTAAGATTCTGGCGATGGACGAGACGACCACCCGCGAACTCGACGCACAGGCGCTGGAGCAAATCCTCATCGGCCACATGATGGCCACCTGTGGCGAGGCCAACCAAATCTTCCGCCCCGTGCCTATGTTCGATCACGGCATTGATGGCGAAGTGGAATTCAAGGACAACGACGGCAAGGCCAGCGGGAAGAAGATTTACGTCCAGCTCAAGAGCGGAAACTCCTACCTGCGCACCCGCAAAAGCGACGGCAGCGAGACCTTCGACGTAACGAACGAACGCCACCTCGCCTACTGGACCAGCCAGCCGGTAGATGTTTACCTTGTCATCCGTCAGAAAGATGAAACAACCAGTGAGGAGACTATTCGCTGGATGAACCTGACACGTTATCTCAAAGACCGAAGGGATAAGACGAGTCGCCAAACCATATTTGAAGGCGAAAAGTTGGATGCCCCGGCGGTGTGGAGGGTACGGGATGACTTTTTTGACCCCAAACGAGCGAGGTCAGGGCGCAGGTAAGAGAAACTACGGGGACTGCAAGAACAAAGGGACATCGTTTCGGTCTTTCCTTCTCGGGACAACATCAGCATGGCCAGCGCCCGAGCAACCAGACTGCCAAAGTAGCGACATATAAGCAAATTGAAATTGGATTTACTAAGGCGCGGGGTCTCTCGTGCTTCGACAAGCTCAGCACGAACGGGCTTTTCCTTAGTGGGAAAGCTTTTTCCGTTCACCCTGAGCCTGTCGAAGGGTGAATCAATGGGAAAAGACAAATGCAACCCGCTCTAAGGAAATCAGCCGACCGTTGACGAAAGCGAGGTCTTGCGAATAACTGCCGCCTCTTCGCGGATTTCTTTGATCAGTTGCAATTGACCAGTGACTCGGAATTTCAACTGCGCCTTGCTTATTGTTGACGCTGTATTGACGATTTCTTCAAGAAACTGCATTCTGGGTTAGATCTTGCACTTACGTATCATAGGTTGATTCTTAGCAGTGGCGCAGCCGTCGGCTGACCGTCGCGTAATGTACTCCGAGAGGCTGAGCGCCTCGGTCAACCGATACCCCTGCTCGCAATAAGCTTTCCCAATCTATGCTGGAGTCTCCGTTTTCACAAGCGTGACTAAAGCGAGCTGCACAGGCTGACTCTGCACCCAGGGAGCCTCGTGGCTTCTTGTCGGTATCAAATATGATTTGCCAGTTTCCTTTTTTTCTCCTCTGGATGACGGTGACCGCCCTGTGATACAAGTAGCAACATGGCAAACATGGCAAAGATGATTCCAAACACTATCACAGAAGCAGATATTCTGGCTCATGTTATTTCTCCTGATCAACCAGGTTTGCCACCAGAGTCCGCACGGGCTATCCTCGAATTGAAATTCGACCAGACCGCCCTAGAGCGCATGAGTGACCTTGCCGAGAAAAACCGCGCTGACACCCTGAGTGAAGCCGAGCGCATGGAGATGGAGAAATACCTGCGCGTCGGCCAGTTTCTGAATTTGCTGCAGGCCAAAGCGAGAGTATCTCTGCGCGAGATGTCATCTGCGTTGTGATGCATGGATGAATCACTACGGCAGCTCGTCTGGCGGAGGGCGGGAAGTACATGCGAATACTGCCATGTCCCTCAACAGTTCGATGCCCTACCGTTTCAGGTCGATCATATTATTGCTGAGAAACACCACGGTCCGACGGCTGAAGATAACCTCGCACTGAGCTGCTATGGAGATAACGCGTACAAGGGTCCGAATATCGCAGGTATTGATCCGGAAACTGGACAGCTCACCCGGCTGTTTCATCCTCGCCAGGACGAGTGGGATGTACATTTCGAATGGAATGGCCCAGTGGTGATCGGTCGCACGGCGATCGGAAGGGCAACCATCGATGTACTCAAAATCAACCTCCCCGAACGCGTGGAACACAGAAGATTGCTCATCGCCAGCGGTATTTTGCTAGGCTGATGATTGCCAGGAGCACGAGCTTCACCAAATACCGTGACTGTCTCTCCTCTGTTCCTATCACCACGCCCCAGTTAGCCAATTGTTGAAGACAGCGGGATCTCGCGAATGACTGCCGCCCCTTCGCGGATTTCTTTAATTAGTTGCAATTGACCAGTGACTCGGAATGTTAACTGCGACCTGCTGATTGTTGACGCAGTATTGACGATTCCTTCAAGCAACTGCAGTTGCTTGATCGTATGGACGGAGGAGAAATCTTTTGCCTGATACTGGGTCTTCGTCAGACTGTTGTATGTGGTCAGCAAGTCATCATGACTAGCAAGGATAATGGCGCTGCTCAGCGACGCCCATTGTTCGGCGGAGATGGGATCGGCGGCATAGATGTCGATTAGCAGCTCTTGTTCGATATCCTGTGTAAACGTGACGCCCTGAAACGCATAGGCGAGGGAGATCTGGCTGTTACTTTTCAACACGGCGCCGAACGTCACGGTGAGTGAGGCAGGAATCGCCTGGGTATCAAGCGTGTAATCAGCGCCTTCGGCTAAAGGTTGAGCAGCCTTTCCTGTATCGGGCACAGTCTGAATGAGTAGCGTTCCCGGTAATGGAGTGTGCGCCAGGGGGTAGGGTCCACGCTTCTGGCTGAGCGCGACAAGTTGGGTCGCGGGTAAGACGCGAGGCGCTTTGTCAGCCGGACGATCTCGAAAGCTCTGATTCACTTGCAGTTTGGTCGAATAAAGGGCGAGGACTGGCAGTTGATCGGCTGGCGGCGCAGCGTCGACCGGGGTCTGTTTGATATTGACTCCGGTCAAGTTGCTTTGCAGGAGTGTAGCGATCGCCTGAATCAGATTCTGGATCATGATGCATCCTTGCGTCGATCCGTAGTGACGATAGAGAGGAGCCTCCGGCCCGCTCGGGTTTATCCTTTACTTGCCGTCACACGACCGTCTAGGAGAGAATCTGCGCTTGACGCGTCGTTTTCACTTAATTGCTGTCGGGCTTGCTCCTGAATCTTCCCGATCAGAGTATACACTTTGACAAAAGGAAGATTACCTAATGCTTCTAAAATCAGATTCGCTTCATCCGTGGTCAGTTGGAGGTGAATGTCCTTCATCTTTACATACAGCTTTCAAGTGAATTTGTTGACTGAACGGACCGGCCAATTCTTGCGCGTTGCCGTCATTCTGTCTACTACCTGTCATTCCACTCCGTCTGCGTCTATGAAAAATTGTCAGCAATGAAATTCTTTTTGGTTGTTGTAATGATAGGGTTGCTTGGGTTGCCCGGTAACGTCTGTGGAGAGCCGACGCCTAGGCGCTCTGCTCAGCGTATCGTTTCTCTGGCGCCGTCCGTAACAGAAACGCTTTTTGCACTCGGCGCCGGCGAGCGCCTGACGGGCGTATGCACGTTTTGTGACTTTCCTCGTGAAGTTGAAACCATCCCTCGGGTCGGCGCCTATTTGACCCCAAATGTCGAGGTGATTATTGCCCAAGCACCTGACCTCGTCATTGGCGTGCCGCCGAATAATCCTGAAGCGCTGGCCGCGTTGCAACGAGCCGGACTACGTGTCGTGGTGGTTCAAGTGGATACGATTGCACAGGTGGAGACCGCCATTACAACGATTGCCCGCGAGATTGGTCGAGAGGACGCTGGGGTACAATTGTTGACTGACATTCGTCGCAAGATGGCGGCGATTCAAACGCGGCTCGCCAACGCGCCCCAACGTCGAGTCCTGATGGTGGTGGGGCAGAATCCGCTCATCGCGGTTGGCGCCGGCATTTACCTCAACGAGTTGATCGAGCGAGCGCATGGCGTGAACATTGCGGCCACTACCGGCCTGCCCTGGCCGCAGCTGAGTTTAGAATTCGCCGTCGCTAACCAACCTGAAGTCATCATCGATAGCTCGATGGGGTCGGAAGAAAAAGACGAAGCGCAACGTCTCGGCATCTGGCGCAACTTCCCTGAGTTACCTGCAATACGTGAAGGTCGATTGTACAATCGTCGTTCCTATGTCCTGCTTCGTCCGGGGCCTCGACTGGCTGAAGGATTTGAGGAAATTGCTCGTTTCATCCACCCTGAATGTTTCCCCGAGGCGAAAGAAGGCGCCCAGGCAGCTGACAGTCGCTAAGGCATCAGCTATGCAGGACAGCGCAATTTCTTTTTCCGGACATGCATGGTGTATCTCACAAAGCGCAAATGGCTGTTAGTAAATAGTGCGCTTGTTACTTGCTTGGTGCTGTCAATTCTCTGGTGTACGTCGCTTGGCGCCGTGTCAGTGAGTCTCCTGCATGCGTGGCGCGTTCCTACGCTGGAGAATCCAGACTACGTCATCGTCTTTCGTACCCGATTGCCGCGCGTATTGCTGTCGGCGGTCGTAGGCGGCGCACTCGGGGTCGCTGGCGCCGCCCTGCAAGCGCTCCTCCATAATCCACTTGCCTGTCCACATATTTTAGGGGTATCTGGCGGCGCATCGCTGTGCGGCATCCTTGCGCTGGTGTGGGTCGGCGCCGCTACCAGTCTCCCGTTGTTTCTACGCATTTCTGCAGTATCGTTGGCCGCTTTCCTGGGCGCCATTGCTGCAATGTTATTGATCTACCGCACTGCCTTAGCGCATGGACGGCTGCATCCCTACGCCTTGTTGCTCACAGGCGTGGTGTTCAATGCATTCTGTGGCGCGCTGATTATGCTAGTGAACACGTTGGTGGATTTCTACCAAAGTCACAGTGTGTTGTTCTGGCTGATGGGCAGCTTGGCCGCACAAGATTATGGAACCGTAGCGGCGATTGGCAGTTATGTATTGATTGGCGCGGGGTGGCTCATCATGCAAGGACGACGTTTCAATCTGCTGAGCCTCGGGGAAGAGGGAGCCGCGCAACTTGGGGTTGACGTTGAGCTGTTGCGCCGCGGGACCTTTCTAGCGTCCTCGCTTCTGGTCGGCGCTATCGTCTCGGTCAGCGGCATGATTGGGTTCGTGGGCTTGATTGTTCCACACGTATTACGCTTGCTGTTTGGCGCGGATCATCGGTTACTCCTTCCCGCATCGTTCTGGGGCGGAGCGATCTTTCTGGTGTGGGCGGATACAGTAGCGCGCACGATTGTCAGTCCGACGGAACTACCGGTTGGAGTAGTGACAGCGATGTGCGGCGGTCCATTCTTTCTCTATCTGCTCCGTAAAGAAGGGAAAAATACCTTTGCCCGATAAAGAGGATGCGCGCGGATCGACGACCATTGCCGCGCTTGAGCATGTGAGTTTTTCCTACGGCGCCGTAGAAGCGTTGCGCGACATCAATCTCTCCATCACCCAAGGGGAAGTGGTAGGATTATTAGGTCCAAACGGTTCCGGAAAATCTACGATTGTGCGATTGTTGAGCGGGGTGTTAACGCCGGGGCGCGGGACGGCCTGGTTCGCGGGGCGCGATGTGGCGAGCTATCGTCGCGACGAGTTGGCGCGACGCATCGCCGTGGTGCCGCAAGAGACGCAAATCGGGCTGCCGTTTTCGGTTCTGGAAGTTGTGCTGATGGGTCGCTTTCCGCATTATCGCAAATTTGGTTTTGAAAGCGCGGCGGACATTGAGCTGGCTCATCGCGTTATGGCGTTAGCTGATGTAGAACAGTTAGCCGAGCGCGCTATCCATGAACTCAGCGGCGGAGAACGACAGCGTGTGATGTTAGCGCGCGCCTTGGCGCAAACGCCGCAGCTGCTCCTGCTCGATGAACCGACGGCGTTTCTTGATATCAAGCACCAAGTGGATGTGTATGATCTGGTGAAAACTCTGAGCCGAGAAGAAGGACTCAGTATCGTGGCGATCTTGCATGATCTGAATCTTGCCGCTCTCTATTGCGATCGGATTGCTCTGCTGAAAGCCGGTCGTTTATTTTGTTGTGGAACTCCGGAAGAGGTGCTGACCTACACCAACGTAAAAGCTGTCTACGAAACAGAGGTCTATATTGGCCTCAATGACCTGACCGGCAAAGTGCATATTCTGCCGCTCGACGCCGAAACCCGCCGCCGGCTCGGCGAGCGGGACGGGTGACCATAGCTTTGGGAGAGAAGTTCATGCCCGCAGCAGGGTGAAGAAGCTCAAGTTTGGGGTAACTTTGTCGCGCTCGAACATGACAAAACAATCATTGAACCATTTTACGAAGCGGTCAGCGTGTTCTTGGGTCCCGATTGGATACTGACGCATCTTCCAACAGTTGGCCGAGCTCCCATTGTAGTAGACGCCGCCCGAGTTATAAGCGCACGCCACTTTCGGCGGATCGAGGTTAGTTACTTTCCATTGACTAGTGATATAGGCCGTACCGGCGCGAATCGCATTCCCTGGTTCGAAGAGCCAGTGCCGATCGATAGAAGGATCAGCAAGCACCTGACGAGCGGTGGAGATCAAGGTCTGCATTAACCCTGGGGAAACCTTGTCCGGTGTTGCTTGATCCGAGACATAGCCGGGTTCTTCTCGCACTGCTGTTGGATTTCCACCGGTCTCTGTGCAAATAGTAGCGATGATTAGTTCAACCGGGATACCGAAGCTTGCAGCCCATTCTTGAATGGGCTGACTGAAGCGCTGCCAGACGCTGCGCACGGTTTCAGGCTCTCCATCGGTGGTTAGAGGCGCTGCTCGATCGAGCATGAGACCCTGGGGAGCCAGTTTCCATTGTAAACTATCGCGGAAGCCGTGCTCCTGTTTCAGCTCCTCGATTACTGCTTGCACTCTTTCAAAAGCGGTCGGCGGCAAGGCGCCAGTCACCACCACGTCTGGGTGTGACGTTTCCGAGGAACCAAACAGTAGGGTCCAGGTCCGAGGTCCGACAATACCGTCTACCGTTAATTTGTTCGCCGTCTGGAACTGCCGCACAGCTGCATCGGTGAGACGACCAAACATGCCGTCAGAGTGTCCCACTCCAGCAATGTTCAGTTCACGTAAACGGAGCTGTACAGCTAACACGTCCTCGCCGCGCATCAGCGGCAATTTGTATCGAAGAGCGCGTGAGTAGATCATGAGATTACTCCCTCTTTAGTGTTAGTTGCATCCAGCGATCGTACGCTTCACGCCGTTAATATCAGACTGAAGACGAGCGAAGTTGGCTTGGTAATCTGTTCCCTGGGCCCGTGGCGAAGCCGTATCAAGAGCGCTGACCAGCCCGTTTAAATCTCGGCAGAGCCCTTGAGGATTCCGGGGATGAAGGATTTCAGGACGCAACTGGGTATAGCGCGCACTGGCGTTGTAATACACTGCTGCGGGGTTCCCCGGCTCTGCCGCTAGAAAACGCTGTGAGGCATCGAGCAATCGTTGCGTCAATTGATCGGCTTGTACTCCGCTCATCATATCTTGCGAAGCGCGTAGAGATTCGCAGAGGTTTGCATAGGTCTGTGGACGGTTCAGGTGGGCTCCGCCCTGCTCCCAGGTCTTCGTATAGCGGATGCCTTTGTCGAGTTCCGTTATGGCGCAGTCGTAATGTTTCTCTGGCTCATTCTGCTGCTTGGCCAATCGAAAACAGGCGTCGCCTTTGACCAGGTGCGCTTGCCCGCAGACGTCATCGACTTCCTCGCAACTCACAGACTCCTGAGCAACGCCAACATAGTCGCCAGCATTCGATTTTTGCTTTAAAGTGTCAAGTTGCTTTGTTGAGCATCCAACGCCCACTACCGCAAGGCACACCAAAAGCCCCTGAATGACAATAAAGCGGCGTGATCTCATCACTTCACCTCCTTGAGCACGTCGTCAAAGGCTTCTTTAGGCGAGCCTCCATTCTTTTTGATGGCCTCAACCGATAGCACCAGTGCGTCAAGATCCGCCGTAGCCTGGTCATTTTTGTGAATTTCTTGTACTGCGGCGACGGCTTTATCATACCCGCCGACAGGCGCCACGATGGCAGGGTTAACTTTGTCCCTCAAGTCGAAATCAGCCGCCACGCGGCGAAACTCCTCGACGCCCATCTCGAAGGTTTGACGCGACTCAAAATGTTTCGCGTATTGCTTCCACAGCGCTTCGAGGTCGCCTTGTTCGAGAAAGTTCTTCACAAGGTCCGCCATAAAGGGCCGGTCGTTCTTCTCCAATTCCTGGGTAAACGCCTGCTTCAACGTTGGACACTGCACGATCAACGAGAAGCCGGTGTTGGCGTCTATAACAACTGGAGGAATAGCCGCCGGCGAGAAGGGGAGATCCAAGATGCGGGCGCGCCAACGCTGATACGTGACGCCAATTACCGTCGCCGTCACCCCCACAACAGCGGTGATCAGGGCTAGCGGCGGCATAGAGGCTGGGAGGACACTGCCGAACGAACCAAGCGCGCGAACTACAACGGCCTTCAGTGGATTTTCATTCTGGAAAACGTTGAGAACTTCTGCAGCCTTGGCGACCGCTTCAACTGGCTTTCCATCCGAAAGCTGTTGCGCGACCTCCAGCCCTTGCTCAAGCTTCCCTGCCACGCCCGTGAATTGATCACGTTGCTCCTGCGGCAGGATGTCGGCAACCATACGTGTGATCTCGACGCCTTTTTGAATTTTGCCAATCAAGGTATTCGCATCGCCTGTAGCCTTGTCCTTGACCGCCTCGTCACGCTGGGCCTGCATCTCGCGGACTTGTCCTTCTTGGTCGCCTCCGCCACCGCCGCTGGAGCGACTACCAAAATAAAATCCAATGATGGTGCCCAGCAGCGCTGTAATTGTTTCAGGAGTGGGCTTTCCACTGAAAATGCTAACGATAGTAAGCGAGAGCCCCACGATGACGATCAGGAGGGCTAACACCGAGCGAATAGTGCCGACAGGCAGCCCTGCCGGACTCTGAGAGAAGAGAATCAAGTTGTTTTGTTCTTTACAGGTGGTGTAGTAACGGTATTGCAAGAACCACATGTAGGCAAACAGCACGCCTAGGAGCACAATCAAAAACCCTAACGAAAGAATGAGGCTCGAAAGGATGGGACCCGAATGGTCATCAGTCATAATCTATCCTCCTCTGTCCTTGAGGGGAGAGGTGTATTTATAACATGCACCAATAGAGCAGTCTCGTGGCGTCTCGTCTTTCACTTGACTGCTAGTGAGAAGCTCCCCATCCAAATAAGGAAAAAAGAATATCTAGCTTATGAGAATTGGTCAATGAGAAAGGATTATAACAAAATGATAGATGAGAAATTTCAGCAGTTCTCCCTCATCCCCAGACCTCGGTTAAGGCTAAGACAAAGCCAGAGAGGACAGATTCTCCGCTTAGAGTCTCGGGCTGCGTGAACACCTCCGCTGGAACGTTTGGTCGATACACATAGACCGTCTTTTCCAGTGGATCGAGCAGCCAGCCGAGTTGCGCGCCGTTATCGATGTACTCCTGCATCTTTGCCTGTAAGGACGCGAGCCGATCGGATGGTGAGCAGATTTCAACCACGAAATCTGGACACAATGGCGGAAATTCCGTGCGCTCATCTTCCGTTAACGCATCCCATCGTGAACGGCGCACCCACGCAAGATCCGGAGACCGTTCTGCTCCATTAGGCAGCCTAAAACCAGTTGAAGAATCAAACCCAATCCCCGTCTGATCGCTTCTAACCCACGCAGAAAAAAGTCCGGTCAGATTGAAGTTCACTTGTCCGGTTGTTCCTCCGGTTGGTGGCATGATGAGGAGATCTCCTTCGCTGGTCCGTTCGATCTGCCAGTCACGGTTCCGCTGACAGAAGGCAAAGAACGCGTGGTCATCCATTTGCTGCAACCATTCACCAAAATGGAGCACTACGACTGGGGCTTCATTTGTGTTTGATAAGGTACTCATAAGTCAGGCCTTTCTAGCTCTGTTGCTATCCCGCGTCTCCGTCCGACATGATCCGCTCTTCCAGTGCCCCCATACCCAGCTCACGGGCGGTGGCCAGCGCGGCCTTAAGCAGCTCCTTGGCTTTCTCGCTGTCGCCAGCTTGGTCGCGCGCCAGGAGCATGATGGCGTATTGGTACTGTGTGTGAGCCAGCCAGGGCCAGGCCTCCATGCGTGTGTTCATGGCCAGCGCATCCTCGAAGTGCTGTGCCGCCTCATCCCAGCGCTCTAGGGTGGTGGCTAACGCCCCCAAGTAGCGGGAAAGCGCGCCGTAGCAGGCAGCGGCTTGGCCAATGACGACCGTGCGTCCGGCATAGGGCGACAAAAGCTGGTATAAAATGGCTGCATGAGATCTATCTCCCAGGAAGGTACAGACGTCAACAAGATAAGCCATGCAACCCATCCACAGGGCATCCCGAGGAATATCGGCGAAGTCGTGCTGAGCCAGATGCTCGAACTCTGCCCGCGCCTCCTTTGTACGTCCCAGTTCGCTGTAGATCAATGCTAAACCCGGACGCCAAGAACCAGCCACGGAGTGTTGCTGGACGAAGTAGCGTACGACGGGTTCGAGTTCCTTAAGGCGGCCCTGCTCGCGGCGGAGAGTGAACATCTGCAGACCAAAGATGCCAGCCGCGGTTTCCGTTTGCAGGCGCTGGCCGGTAGCCAGGCATTCTTGGGCTAGGCGCTCGCTGTCGGCGAACCGGCCCTGCATCAAGGCCCGCATGGCATAAAACTCTTTGAGAACATAAATATGTACGGGCTGTTGCTGCACTTCCATTAGGAGAGCGTATGCGTCGATTGCTGCATTCGCAGCCGACGTATCTCCCAATTCGAGCAAGCAAAATGCCCGCCAGTAGTATGCTTCGGGCAACTCCTCTTTCACTTTCCCCGTCTCAGCGAGTTGCAGTATTTCGGTGGCGCAGGCTAGACGTTGCTGCGCGTGTTCTGGTCCCGCGAGGACAAAGAGCATCCTATGAAGGTTGGTGGCGAGCAGCTCCTGGTCATCAAGGCGTCGGGCCATAGCCACCGCTTGCTGGGCGTAGACCACTGCTGGTTGTGAAGCATCTGAGAACTGCAGCGCGCGAGCCAAACCACCCAGAGTTTTCGCCCGAAGAGGACTGTCTTTCACCTCAAGTGCCTGCAGCGCTTCCTCGAGCAAACGCACGGCTGAGGCTGCGGGAAGACCGACTTGATATGTCAGCTTTTCGAGATCTAGCCCAGCCCGGACGAAGCTCTCGATTGCCCCCAGCGTTCGGGCAATGTCAGCCGCGCGCAGGCACGTTTCCTGGGCTGCAAGGTATCCACCTGCCCTCCGCTGTGCTTCACCCAGGGCCAACAAGAGTGCACAGCGCTGCGCCTCGTCTATCGGATCTTGTCGTTCCACAGCTTCAAGGGCGAGACGGTAGAACCGTACCGCCTCGGCATAGGCTGGTAACTGCACCGCGCGCGCTCCCGCTCGTTGCCAGTAAGGAATCGCCTGTTCACTTAGTCCGGCTTCCGTGTAGTGATGGGCTACTAGCTCTGGGTGGGTCTCTACAATATCAAGGAATTGACTCTCTAGCACTTGAGCAATCTGTTGGTGCACCTGCTGGCGTCGACTCTTGAGCAGCGATTGGTAGGCAGTGTCCTGCACCAACGCATGTTTGAACACATAACGCACCTGCGGCGGCAGTCCACGTTGATAAAGTAGTTCGGCTTCCACCAACCGCGACAGCGCCTGCTGCAAGTTCGTCTCGTCGAGCGGCGAAACCGCGCGGATCAAGTCATACGAGAACTCCCGTCCGATGGCGGCTCCGAGCTGCGCCACTTCACGCACGGTGGACAAGCGATCCAACCGGGCCATGAGAGCATCATGCAAGGTGGCAGGAATGGCCAGGTGCAGCGGCGCCTCGCGCAACGCCCCGACGGATTCGACCACGCTCTTGGTCAGCTCCTCGACAAATAAGGGCACCCCATCGGTCTTGGCGCGGATCTGCTCAAGCACCTCGGCAGGCAAAGGCTTGCCTGCCGCTACCTGCTCGATCATCTTTCCGATTTGGGTGCGATCTAACCGGCCCAGCGTGAGCTGGCTGAGATAGGAACGAGTGCCCCAGGGCGATGTAAACTCCGGGCGAAAGGTCAGCAGGGCCAGCAGCCGTGCAGTCGGCACTTGGTCGAGGAAGAGAGAGAGCAACTCTAATGTCGAGGGATCAGCCCAGTGCAGATCTTCCCACGCACTATAGACTGCCCTCTGCTCAGCCTCCTGCACCAACCAGCCCACCAATGTCTCTTGCGTCTTCTGCTTCTGCCGCTCAGGTGTCAGATTCAGTGGCGGGTAACCGTCAGGATGAGGCAGCGACAATAAAGCCGCAAGCAGGGGAACAGCCTCAGGGAGGGGTGACCGGCCGGTCGCCCCTCCGATCAACTTGCGGAGTTTCTCTTCTGGGGAATTCTCTCGCTCAAACCCTAGCACTCGCTGCAAGTGCTCAGTAATAGGATACAGCGCGCTATTTTGATGATAGGGGGAACAGCGCAACTCGATCCGGGTCGCGCCCTCCTGTACGACCTGTTCTTTCACCTCCTGCAGTAACCGGGACTTGCCAATGCCCGCCTCGCCGCTCAGCAACACCACTTGGCCTTCTCCCGCTTTCACCCGCTCCCAGTGGCGTCGCAACAACCCCAGCTCTTCTGCTCTGCCGACGAGGGGTGTGAGCCCCGTGCGCACCGCCGCCTCAAAGCGGCTCTGCACGCCACTCTCGCCCACGATGCGGTAGAGTGAAATCAGTGTCGAGATACCTTTCAAAGTCCGTGGCCCAAGGTCTTGCCATGCGAATAAGCCCTGCACCAATCGCGAGGTCGCCGCGCTGACCACCACGGTATTGGGCTCCGCTTCCCCTTGCACCCGAGCGGCGATGTTCGGCGTCTCCCCCAGGGCCAGCGTTTCGCGCCGCTCGCTACTACCGATCTCGCTCACCACCACGGGCCCCGTGTGCACCCCAATCCGCACTTGGAGAGGGTGAGGCAAGCGCACGTGCCGAGGCAAAGCCAAGGTGGGAATGAGGCCGACAATCTCCAAGCCGGTCCGCACGGCTCGTTGGGCGTCATCCTCGTGCGCGCTGGGATAGCCGAAGTAGACCAGCAGCCCATCGCCCAGATGCTGGGCAATATGCCCCTCATAGCGGCGGATGACGGCGGCGCTGGCGGCTTGATAGGCGCGTACGACTTCCCCGTACTCTTCTGGATCGAGCTGTTCCGAGAGGGCGGTGGAGCCCACCAGGTCGCAGAACATCACCGTTAATTGGCGGCGTTCGCCTTCGGCTCGTCCAGAGTCTCTCAGTCTGTCAGTCTGAGAGTTAGCAGAGGAAGGTGTTTGTCTTGACTCCGATCCTCCGGTTCCCCGCTTCTCCAGTTCCACCTTAGCTGCAGCCCCGGTCCACACCAGCACTTTGCCGTCTTGGTCTCTGGCTACTTGTTGGGCGTCGATGAGTTCGTCTTTCAGATCTTGCAGATAGTCGTCATCGAGTGCGAACCGCCGCTTCAGCGCTCCGTATGAGACCCGGCCTTGACGCTGCAGCAGCTCGATCACCTGGGCGAGCAGTTCATCAAAGGTCATAGACGCTTCCTTCCTTATCTCATACCGCTGAAGCGCGTACAGTGTTTTTCTACTCTTCCACGTCCCTGCTTCGCAAGAGCATGCTCAACTCGGTGGCGACTCGTTCATAAATGTCATGTCGAGGGCCAAAGGCAATTACTTCTACAACCTGTACGGTGATCCGAAAGATGATCCGAGCGTTGCCCAGCCGATAGCTCCGCAGCCCTACGAATTCATCCTTCAGCTCTTTTGCGTAATGGGGGTCTGCGGCAATTGCTCTGAAGGCAGTCCTCACCTTTCGTTTCAGTTCCGGAGGCAAATGAGTGATCAGGTTCCGCACCGCCTGCGACATCTCAAGGCGGTAGCGGATCATTTGCGAGACTTCTGGCTCGTTAAGGGTTCGCCAAATACTTCTGCAAAGGTAAATCGTTGGCCTTTTTGCAGTTGCCTGAGCCCTTGCTTGATCTCGCGCATCAACGTTGGGTTTCGTTGGATTTCACGCGTCTCTTGCCAGCTCGCGAATTCATCCGCACTGATGAGTACGGCGGCGGGTCGACCATTACGAGTGATAATCAGCTCCTCCTCGTTCACTTCCAGATCAGCAACGAGTTGACTCAAGCGCGCCTTTGCCTCGGATAAAGGAAGCGTCCTCGCCATCTTGTTCCCCTTTCATGGACTAGAATTTAGACTAAGTTTTCGGCCTGTCGATGTCAATGCGCGCCGGTTCGGGGAAAAAGGGAAGAAGGGCGGACACGCCTAATAATCTGGTTACGTCCCCAGGCAGAGCCTGGGAATGAGATCGTCAATCCCCGAACTACAGACAATAGACGCACGCCGTGCTACATTCCACAGATATAATCGGACTGACAAAAAGGGAGGCATGTATGCCACGCTTCATCATCGAACGGAATTTTGCCGAGCAAGTTGAACTCAACCGTGACGTTGCTGCTGCAATCAAACAGGTCAATACGGACGCTGGCGTGCAGTGGCTATTTTCGTTTCTCAGCGCCGACAAGAAGAAGACCTACTGCCTCTATGAGGCCCCGAATGCCGAGGCAATCCGCGAGGCGGCCCGGCGACTGAACATCCCGGCGGATGTGATCATCGAAGTGGATAGTGAGCTGCGACCGGAGGCTTTCGCGTAGTGAGCAGGAGTCACAGCTTCGAGGGCGTCTGCAAACTCAGGGCGTCAAGTCATTGTGAGTTGCCCAGAGTACTGTGCACTCAGCACATGAGCAGAAACCGCCGCAGCGCGGCGCTTGCAGGTAGCCCGGCCTTTTAAGGCTGGGTGCAGAGCAACGGGCCGCCCTTCGCGTCACGACGTGACGCGGTGATGGTGGGGCCACAAACCCAGGCCGTAAACGACCTGGCTACCTTCGTACGTCCCTCCGGGACGAAAAGGGCGGAATAGGTCCATTTTGTTTCTGAGCAGCGCCGCGAAGCAATCCTTGCCTGCGGGGGATTGCTTCGTCGCTAGGGTTCCTCGCAATGACAGTTTTCCTCCACTTTTCAACCAGCGTCTAGACTGTATCCACTGGCGCGGTGATCCGCTCCTCCAGCGCCCGCATACCAAGCTCACGGGCGGTGGCTAGCGCCGCGCTAAGCAGTTCCCTAGCCTTCTCGCCATCGCCGACTCGATCACGCGCCAGAAGCATGATGGCGTACTGATACTGTGTGTGCGCCAACCAGGGCCAGGCTTCCATGCGCGTGTTCATGGCCAGTGCATCCTCGAAGTGCTGTGCTGCCTCATCCCAGCGCCCCAGCGTGGCGGCTAACGCTCCTAAGTAGCGGAAGAGCGCGCCGTAACAGGCCACAGAAAAACCAATCACGACCGTGCGCCCGGCGTAGGGCAACAGGAGCTGGTACAAGGTGGCCGCGCGGGCCCTATCCCCCAGGAAGGTGCAGACATCAACCAGATACGTTAGACAGGTCATCCATAGGGCGTCTCGGGGAATATCGATGAAATTATGTTGCGCGAGATGTTCAAACTCTGCCAGCGCCTCCTTCGTGTGCCCCAGTTCGCTGTAGATCAACGCTAGGCCGGGACGCCAAGCTGCAGCTTCCGAGTGCTGCTGGACGAAATAGCGCACAATGGGCTCCAATTCCTTAAGGCGGCCTTGCTCGCGGCGCAGGGTAAACATCTGCAGGCCAAAGACACCAGCAGCATTGTCCGTTTGCAGACGCTGCCCAAGGGCGAAAGCTTCCTGGGCGAAACGTTCGCTGTCGGCGAAGCGGCCCTGCATCAAGGCCCGCATGGCCCGCCACGCTGCGAAAGCACAAAGTTCGAAGGGTCGTTGTCGCTCTTCCACTAGGCAAGCATGTTCGTCAATCGCTACTTCGGCGGCAGGCATATCACCCAGCTCGAGCAGGAAAAACATGCGCCAGTAGTGAGCATCGACCAGAAGCTGTTTCGCATTTGCCGCCTTGGCCAGGTGCAGCATTTCCGTGGCGTGGGCGAGGCGCTGCTGTGTGTATTCTGGTCCTTGGAGGGCATAGAGCATGCCCTCCAGGTTGGCAGCGAGTAACTCTGGATTCCCTAAGCGTCGAGCCATCGTCACTGCTTGCTGGGCGTAGCTCAACGCCTGTTGCGGTTCACCTGTAACCCCTAAGATTCGGGCTAAACCACCCAGAATCCGCGTTGCAAGGAGACTATCCTTAATCCCTACTGCTTGTAGCGCTTCTTCGAGCAGGTGCACTGTCGACGCAGTAGCAAGACCGACCTCAAGGGTCAGCCTTTCGAGCCCCAGCCCAGCGCGAACAAGATACTCTGTCGCTTCCTGCCTTTTGGCAATGTCGGCAGCGTGCAGCAACGTGTCCTGAGCTGCAACGTTTTTGCCTGCTTTCCATTGCGCCTCTCCTAAGGCCAACAAGAGGGCACAGTGCTGCGTCTCGTCGATATCTTCCTGCCGCTCCAGTGTCTGTAGGGCTAAGCTGTAAAACCGGATCGCTTCGGCATAGGCTGGCAGTTGCACAGCACGCTCACCGGCCCGCTGCCAGTAGGGTATTGCCTGTTCGCTCAGCCCCGCCTCGGTGTAGTGGTGAGCCATCAACTCTGGTTGTGTTGCTACGGTGTCAAGGAACTGTTCTTCCAGCACTCGGGCAATCTGTTCGTGCATCTGTTGGCGCCGACTCTTCAGCAGCGATTGATAGGCCGTGTCCTGCACCAGCGCATGCTTGAACACATAGCGCACCTGCGGAAGTAGCCCCCGCTGATAGAGCAGTTCAGCTTCTACCAACCGCGCCAGCGCCTGCTGCAAGCTCACCTCGTTAAGCGAGGAAACCGCACGAATTAAGTCATACGAAAACTCTCGTCCGATCGTGGCCCCGATCTGCGCCACTTCGCGGACAGTGGATAAACGATCCAGCCGCGCCATCAGCGCATCCTGCAACGTTGTGGGGATCGCCAACGGTGGTAGGGACGCACGGCCATGCGCCCCTACAGATTCCACAACACTCTTGGTGAGCTCTTCCACAAACAGCGGCACCCCATCGGTCTTGGCAATGACTTGCTGCACCATTTCTGCGGACAACCCTTTGCCACCCGCTACGTGCTCCACCATCTGCCCGACTTGAGTGCGATCTAAGCGGCTGAGTGTGAGCTGGCTGAGATAGGCACGGCTGCCCCAAGGTGGAGTGAATTCTGGACGAAAAGTCAGCAGGGCTAACATTCGCGCAGTTGGCACTTGCTCAAGAAAGAGGGAAAGCAGCTCCAGCGTAGAGGGATCGGCCCAATGCAGGTCTTCCCAGGCGCTGTAGACTGCAGTCTGCTCAGCTTCCTCGATCAGCCAGCCCACCAAGGCTTCCTGCGTCTTCTGTTTCTGGCGCTCGGGCGTCAAGGCCAAAGGCGGAAAATCCTCAGGATGGGGCAGTGACAACAACGCCGCCAGCAAGGGAACCGCCTCCGGTTGGGCGGGCACAGCGCGTCGTACTGCTTCCTTTAACTTGTGCAGCCTTTCAGTGGGAGTCTCCTCTCGAGCAAACTGTAAAAGTCGTTGCAAGTGGTCAATGACAGGATATAAGGCGCTGTTCTGGTGATAGGGGGAACAGCGCAACTCGATCCGTGTGGCGCCCTCTTGTACGACCTGCTCTTTCAGTTCCTGTACGAGGCGGGACTTGCCAATGCCCGCTTCGCCGCTTAGCAGTATGACCTGTCCTTCGCCTCCTTTCACTCGTTCCCAGTGCCGCCGCAACAGCCCGAGTTCTTCTTCTCTCCCGACGAGAGGGGTAAGCCCTGTGCGCACCGCCGCCTCGAAGCGACTCTGCACCGCGCTCTCGCGTTCGATGCGATAGAGGGGAAGCGGCGTCGAGATCCCCTTTAATGATCGAGGCCCGAGGTCCTGATACTCGAATAATCCCTCCACCAGCCGCGCAGTGGCTGCACTTATCACCACTGCATTGGGAGCCGCTTCTCCCTGCACCCGCGCTGCGATGTTGGGAGTCTCGCCTAAAGCAAGCGTTTCGCGTCGCTCCCTACTACCGATCTCACCCACGACTACCGGGCCGGTATGAATGCCGATGCGTACCTGCAATCCCCTCGCCCCTTGATGGAGAGGGCTAGGGGGAGGAGATTCTGAAGACTGAGTTGCTCCACTACCCTCACCCCGCCCCTCTCCCTGAAAGGGCGAGAGAGAAGAAAGACGCTGCAAAGCAGAAATAATCTCTAGCCCTGTCCGCACGGCTCGCTGGGCGTCATCCTCGTGGGCGCTGGGATAACCAAAATACACCAACAGCCCATCGCCCAGATGCTGGGCAATATGACCATCATAGCGACTGATCACTGTCGTGCAAGCGTCCTGATATGCCCGCACTACCTCACTATAGTCTTCAGGATCAAGCTGCTCGGAGAGCTGGGTTGAGCCTACCAGGTCACAGAACATTACTGTTAACTGCCGCCGCTCAGCGGCTGAGTCTAGAGTCCGGGGTCTAGCGTCTAGCGTCTGAGGACTTTGCTTTTGAGAGCCAGGGCTTTCAGACTCTAGACTCTGGACACTCGTCGCTGGACTACTGTTACCGGTCCACACCAACACCTTACCGTCCTGATCTCTGGCTACTTGTTGAGCGTCGATGAGTTCATCTTTCAAGTCTTGAAGGTAATCGTCATCGAGATTGAATCGCCGCTTCAAGGCCCCGTACGAGACCCGGCCTTGCCGCTGCAGCAGCTCGATCACCTGAGCAAGCAATTCATCAAAGGTCATCGACGATTCCTTGGAGATCTTGTGGGGGAACAATTATCTTTAGTGACGCGGACACCGAACCCATTCTTGGCGTAACTGCCTTAGAGTCCGTTGGTATCAAAGTCGATCTGCAGAACCAGCAGCTCACAAGAATGCCTGCGACCAGGCTGAAAAGCATGAGGAAGGTCGAAAACTGAGAGCTTCAGTCTTGCGAGCCTTCCTCTTTATTTTACAAAAGTGAAGATTAATAAGATTAACGTCGCGCCAACGGCCCACGCAGCAACTGACCAGGCAACGCGCCAGTATGTTCGTTATTGCGCAGAACGATTTCACCATTCACTACCGTAGCCAGAATGCCCGCCGCCTTCTGCTTGAGACGACGAGCGCCGGCGGGGAGATCATAGGCTAATTCCGGCATCATCGGCGCAATGGTGTCAGGATTGAAAACAACCACATCAGCGTTCCACCCTTCACGTAGCAGACCGCGGCCATTCAACCCCCACTGCGAAGCCGGCACGAAACTCAGCATCTTGACCGCTTCTTCCAATGTCACCGCTTGTTTTGCTCGCACCCAATAACTCAACAAGTGCGTTTGCAGCGACGAGTCCATGATCTGCGACACGTGGGCGCCGGAATCCGAGAAGGTCACGACAGCACGCGGATGCTTGATCATCTCCAACGCATATTCTTCATTTTCGTTCACTAACGGTTGCAAGAAGAATTGCTTGAGGTTTTTCGCTAGCGACAGATCAATGAAAACGTCTACTGGATCTTTGTTCTGTGCTTCTGCAACTTCAGCAATCGAGCGATACGGCGGAGTCGCTTTGTCCATGACGAGCAGCCATTTGAAGTTGGCTTTGCGCGGCTCGGCCCCAACGCCTGGCTTCTCTTGTGATGTTTGGTGAACAGCTTCCACGAGTTGACGACGAATGTCGGGATCACGCAGCTTCGCTTCTTGTTCAGCAAGAGGCAATTTGCGGATATCGCGCCATACCGGCAGCTTATCGAACGGGGTGACGGTCTGGAACGACAATACGACGTTGATTGAGCGGCTGTGGACCTGAGCGAACATGCGCCCGCCAGCGGCAGCGGTGTCATCAATCGTCGCGAGATATTGACGCCAAAGTTCCGGTGCATAGCGGCGATGAAAGACGCCGAAAGTGACTGGTACGCCGGTCTCTACCGCCAGTGCTTTCAGACGCCCAAGATAATCTTCACGCAGGTCAGGATTGATATCCGTGTCCTCACCTGCAATTTCAAAGACACCGGCTCCCAGGTCGCCCATGACGCCAACCAACTGCTGTACCTCATCCCACTTTGCCAGACGGCTGGCAACAGGTTGTCCATCCGGCGTCTGGTGATTGCGCGTGCGTGACGTGGTGAAACCGATAGCTCCGGCCCGAATCGCGTCGCGCACTTCACGTTTCATGAGTTCTAAATCTTGTGGGGTTGCCGGATCGGTGAACGCCCGCTCGCCCATGACGTAGGTGCGTAAGGCTGAGTGGCCAATATAGGCGGTGTAGTTGATGCCCTTGGGCAATCGGTCTACTGCATCAAGATATTCTGGATACGTTGTCCAGCTCCATTTGATGCCAGCGTTCATCGCTTCAGGTGAGATGTCCTCGGCGCGTTCCAGATTGCGCATGACCAGCAGTTTGTCTTTCTCCGGGCAAGGCGCCAGGGAGAACCCGCAGTTGCCCATCACCACGCTAGTGATGCCGTGCCAGCATGAGCAGGTGCCCAGGGGATCCCAAAAGACCTGCGCGTCCATATGCGTGTGTCCATCAATAAATCCTGGCGCGACCACATGGCCTTCGGCGTCGAGCACCTGTTTAGCGCCGTCTCGAATTTTACCAATAGCAGCAATTTTTCCGTGCATGACGCCGACATCGGCGCGAAAGCGTGGAAGCCCCGAACCGTCAATCACTGTACCGTTCTTAATGAGAAGATCGTATGGCATGGTCCCTCCTTTTGGGGTGTACACACCGACTCTACCACAGGAATAGTTTGGAACGAAAGCGCTGTGCTGTTTTTTCTTTTTCCTGGTTTTCCTTGACAGAGAGGGGGACTTCGTCCTATGGGAAGGGTAATGAACATGCAATTTGATCCTCTCCCACCTATGCCGCGATTCCGCTATGTCGTCATGAGCGCCCTGTGGATGACGTTGTTCTTTCTTTTTCTTGACCGAGTTAACATCTCGCTGGCAGTTCCCTATATCATGGACGAATTGCATCTGAACGGCGTGGAGACCGGGGTGATCCTGAGCGCTTACTATTGGGGGTATATCACTGGACAACTCAGTGGCGGACTGGCCGCGGATCACTTTAGCATTCGACGCTGGGCGTCTGCCATGTTGTTTGCCTGGTGTGTACTCACCGCGCTGACCGGCGCTTGCGCCTCGCTCACTCAGCTTATGTTCGTACGCGGTTTGTTTGGCGCCTCGGAAGGAGCTGTGGCAAATCCATTACACAAACTAGAAAACCACTGGTTGTTGCCAAATGAGCGCGGCTGGGTCTATGGCATGTCGATGGGCTTTGGCTATCTGGGGTTGATCCTGGGCACGCCCTTAGTAGGCTGGTTAATCGGGACCTGGGGCTGGCGCGTTATGTTCTATGGCACGGGAGCATTAACACTGGTCGGTGTTGGTCTCTTTTGGCTGCTTGTGTATGACCATCCCCAGGATCACCCCTGGATCTCCGAGCAGGAGAAAGATCTCATCGCGACGGCGGTTACCAAAGACAGAGTGACTTTTGATCCAGAACGTGGAGACGTGCGCCCAGTGTCGTTTGGAGAAGGCGTGCGCATTCTCGCCAAGAATCCTGTGTATTGGGGCCTGTGCGTGGCTGGGTTTTGCGCGCTTGGCGTGTTCTTCACGAATCTGAGCTGGTTGCCTGGTTACCTTGTTAAAGAACGCGGCTACGCGGTGGCAAACAGCGGGTTTTATTTGATCTTACCCTACATGGCCGCGTTCGCTGGCGCATTGAGCGCTGGCTATATTGGAGACCGCGTAGGGAATCGCAGCAGCGTGGCGCTGTGTACTGGATTCCTGACGGCCCCGGCGATCATCGGATTATTACTGAGCAAAGATGTCGTCATGGTCATTCTCTTGATGAGTGTCGTGCTTTTTCTCAATGCCGCGGCGACAAATAGTCTGATTGTCCTGCTCTTCGACTTATTCCCAGCCGAAGTGTTAGGAGTTACCATCGCCATCTTCGCTGGCATCTGTGGCGGCGCTGGAGGCATTGTTGGACCAATTGTGTTAGGACATTTCTATGACACCAGCGGTTCGTTCTTCTGGGGATTCTGCAGTCTCGCAGCCGCCTCAGCAGCAGGCGCGTTGGTGTTGCTGCCGATTGTCGGCTACGAGCGTCGTATCAAGCATGAGAAAGTTGCAAGAGCAGAATTGGCGCAGACCCTCAACGCCAAAGGGCGCGTGGCGCTCGGCTCGTAAAAAGCATACATAAGAAGGCAAAAAGGAGGATGTATGGCGCAAACGTTATTCAAAAATGCCCGGCTGATTGACGGACTCGCCAATCAGCCGCAAGAACGGATGTCAATTCTTGTCAACGATGAACGCATTGTCAAAGTGGAACACGGCGACATACCCGCACCCGCTGGCGCCCAGGTGGTCGATCTGGGAGGAAAGACACTTGTTCCCGGCCTGATCGACACTCACGTCCACGCCACCTTCATGGACAGTGAGTGTCTGCCTTTGTTTCTTGCCGCCGGCGTTACGACTGTGCGTGATGTCGGCGCGAAGCTGGAGAAAGTCAAACAACTCAAATCCGACCTCAACAGCGGCAAGAAGCTGGGACCACGCATGTTTATTCTCGGTCCGCTGCTGGATGGCGCGGACCAGAGTTTCGAATACGGGGGTCCGCTCGGGGAAATGCTTGACAGCATTCCTTCGCCTGATGCTGTTCCCCAGAAAATCGGCGATCTCCTCAAAGCTGGCGTTGACGGCATCAAGCTCTACTTCACCTTGCCGACGGACACCGCCAAAGCTGTCATTAAATTTGTCGATAATCGCGTGCCGGTCACTGGCCATCTGGGGTACTCGCATTCGCTGGACCTCATCAAAGCTGGCATCAATGGCCTGGAGCATGTGTGGATCTCGCCCTACAACGACTTTTGCGCCCTTGATATGCAATTTGGTCCTGGTTCGAAGACGGGCGTCAAGTCCATGATGGACCCGCGCTTCTGGACTCAGACGGTCAAGGGCTGGGAAGAAACCGACTTGCAAAGCCAAAATGCGAAGACATGGTTCGGCGCTATGGTTGATCACCAAGTGAATATGGGAACCACCCTAGACTTGCTGTGGCTGGCGAAGTGCGGACGCGAAGCCGCGATGCAGGACCCGGATCGCCAATATATCCCACCCATGGCGTTGGCGCGACAAAAAGCCATGATTGCGCATATCGGCGAGCGACCGGACTGGGATATGTACCCGGGCCTTTTTGACCCTGCCGCTTGCGTCAAAGCCTTGGAGAAGCATCAGGAAGTCACCCGCATTTTGCACGAAGCCGGCGGGTTAGTGGTGGGCGGCACGGACTGCGGCGGCTTGCCGTTCCCACCGCCGGGGTATGCGCTCTTACGCGAAATAGAACTCCTAGCCGAGGCTATCGGCTCAATGGCGGCGATTAAAGCTGTCACCTCGGTGGCTGCGACCTACCTGCGCCAGCAAGAGAACCTCGGCAGCATCGCGGCTGGACGCTACGCTGATTTTCTTGTTATCGATGGCGACCCGCTCCGCAACGTGCGCGAACTGCGCAAGATGACGACCGTCTATCGTGGCGGGGTTGCTCATGATCCACAACAGCTGCTGGCGCAAGCGCCCAAGTCTGAGCTGGCGCGGACGCACTAGAGAAAGAAGGAGGTTTCTTCGATGAAAGACTTCACAATTTGTGTTGGCACCGTTGGCGCTGGCGTATGGTACAGCCCCAACAGCGGGGGAAAATGGCGACGCAGTAAAATGAATCTTCCGTTCCATGCAGAGCCAGGGGAAGTGCAAATCCGCGCTTTAGCTGTGTATCCGCAGGATCCCAACCGCATTTTGGCCGGGTCCGAAGTCGGGCTCTATCGCAGCGAAGACAAGGGCGCGACTTGGGATTTACTCGAATCTCCGATGGATGGGCAGCAAATCTGGTCTGTCGCAGTCCACCCAACGAACCCCGACATCATTTTTGCAGGAGCCAAACAACCGGGGGTCTATCGTTCTATCGATGGCGGTAAGAGTTGGGAGAAGCTCTCCGTACCTATTGCAGAACGGTGCTTCGCCGGGGCCCCAAAAGTAACGAACATTGTGTTCGATCCTCGCGATTCTCGCAGTGTCTGGGTCGGAGTAGAGATTGACGGCGTCTATTGCAGCCGCGATGGCGGAGACACCTGGGTCCATCTTCCTCCTCTCGGAGACAACTTCTTGAATCAAGACGTGCACGGGTTGACGATTGGTCTCAGCAAACCCACAAAAATCCACGTCACTACTCCAGATGGTATTTGGACCAGCACCACTGAAGGTGAAAGCTGGACGTTGCATGGTTTCCCGCGCTTCTTTGAGAAAGATAAAATTTCGTACTGTCGCGGCGTGGCGCTCAAAGCGGACAATCCCGACGTGATCTTCGTGGGGAACGGTGACTTCATCCCGGGAAAGACCGGCGCCATTCAGCGGTCCACTGATGGCGGCAAGACCTGGGAAGCCGCTAAGTTATCCAAAACGCCGAACTCAACGATCTACTGGTTCGGGACGCATCCAGCGGATCCAAACACTATCGTCGCCAACAGCCTGCATGGCTATGTGTACACCAGCACTGACGGCGGCGAGTCTTGGGACAAAATAGAACAGGAATTCGGCGAGATTCGCGCCATGGCGTGGACGCCGAACTGAATTTTATAGATCTAGCGCCTAATAAACCCCTCAGGCTGTGGCTCGGTCAGGAGACCGGCCACAGCACCGGTGTAGATCACAGTGGGCCACCCTTGATCTTTTCAAACAGTTTCCGGTTCTCCTCATCGAGCACGATACTTTCCATCACAGCGCCGATAGCGGCCTCAGTGTCGAAGTAGGCGAATTTCACACCAGGATTATTACCGATGCGGCCGCTCTGAATCACGGGAAACCCATTAGCAGCAAAATCGGCGATGATCTTATCGTGGTCCGGTACGATGAAGCCCAGATGATGGAGTCCTTCGCCGCGCTTGTCGAGAAATTCTTTATAGATGCTGCGACCAGAAAGGTGCTCGATCAATTCAATCTGCGAGTCGCCCGTGTAGCCGAGAGAAAGGTGCATGTGAAAATCGCCGAGAGCGCCACGATACACCGCCTCATGCACCTGTACGTCGTTGAAACGAAAAAAACGCGGCACGCCCATTTTTTCGGTAAAGAACCGTTCAGCGGCGTTCAGGTCTTTAACGACAAAGGCGATTTGATGATGTCCGGCGGCAATGTAAGCGTACGGCGAGGCTGCAGCCATAGAAATTCCTCCTTTTTTCTGAGCAATCAGCCTTCAGCTATCAGCTTTCAATGAAAAAGAAAGAGGTTGCACACTATGAAAAAGAAATTACCAAGACTGAAGACCGATAAAGAGGCAGAAGAGTTTGTCGCTACGGCTGACTTGACGGAGTATGACTTGTCTATCATGCGCCCCGCGCAGTTCGAGTTTCATCCTAAAGACAAGCGAGGGACCAGGTGCTTACTGGAATCGCTATATGAGGCACTGAAGGACAAGGCCGCCCGCGCGGGCGTTCCGTATCAGCGGTTTATCCGGCAAGTGCCCGAAGCCGCCATGCAGCACCCCTAATGTCTCAGGCGAATTCTACCTATCCCCTAATGTCCGATAATGGGCCTCTATGGCAGCCGCGCCCTTTGAAATTCTTGTGTCTCTTGTTAACTGCCGTGTCAGATCAGCGGCCCTCAGGGGGTTGTCTTCGATAAGAAAAGTGAGTTTGCTCGTGATTTAAAAGGGACAGACTCATGAGTAAGAGAATAGGAAATGAATGGGAAGCCCTCCAAAGCAACATTAATACCTGCAAGATTTGTTTGTCTGAAAGTCTCTTCCAACAAGTGAATCAGCCGCCAGCACGCCCTTGGAACCCTCTCCGTGCGGGGCGGCTCTTGTTTCTCTCTGAATATCCTCCGAGCCAAGGAGGGTTCTGGAAAGTCGGGGTGGAAGATAAACTCCGCAAGTACCTTTTTGAAGTGCTAGCAAGACACGGCTATTCGTTTCCCGCTAACGTCCATAGTCCGGAAGCACTCCATACGTTTTTGTCGTACGCGTTCTTTCTCATCCAGACTCTGAAATGGCCCCTCAGACAAGGATTAAGTTTCAACTCACTCGCTCCTGATGAACAACAGCGGTTGATTACTCATGTCGCCGAAGCTCACCTCCGTCGAGAAATAGAATTATGCGCCCCCCAGCATATCGTGGCGTTAGGCAACGCGGCATGGCAAGCCTGCGCGAAGCTCTCAGCGCAAAGCCCCTTACCTTCGCCAGAGGGAGGCGTGAAGAAGCTTCACAGCAAAGACTATCAGATGATATTGTCAGAGAGTAATTCCTCTAAACGTGACTTTCCTGCCTGTCTATAACAATATGAGGGAGCGACCGCGCGCTCAGGCGATTCACGATGACCTTGGACGCTTCTTAGTGCATCTGCAGGAAACCGGTTGGGGAATATGATGCTCCTCTATGCGGCCAAGGCAGGGGTAGGGGCTTGATTGATTAACCCCGGTGGTGGGTCTCGTGGAGCCACAAGACACCCGGTTACTGGGGTCCATCGTAGGCGATGATCCCGGCGTGGTGTGCCTCACGTAGGGGGCCGTTGCCCTAAGGTGTTTTGGCGATCCAGGGCAGGCGTTGCGAAACAGTCAGAAAGCCCTAGCTTCGGCTGGGGACCTGGGGCTTCCCTAGAATATGGCCTTCGCCCTAGACATTACATCGTGGGTTCACCTTTACCGTGGCGAGCGCCAGGAC
>JACXTT010001522.1_pt1 | contig 38492 bp, 37 predicted proteins | sample 9270951 | NCBI WGS metagenome assembly JACXTT01 (sample SAMN15532306, study PRJNA645909) | rock metagenome | isolation source: weathered quartz diorite | place: Puerto Rico | collected 2017-06-21
AAAGCGGACTGTGGACCGGCACCGGGACGAACATCGCGGTAATCACGAACACGCCGAGACCGACCACTACACCCCGCACCGCCGAAGCCAGCACATAAGCGCCGAAGAATTCGAAGTGCGACAACGGCGGCAGCAGGATGAAGACGATGTTGCCGGTGATCTTGGACTGGATCAGGCTCGACGAGCTGTTGGCAAAGGCATTTTGCAGCAGCGACATCATCGCCAGACCAGGTATCAGAAACGAGGTATAGCGCACTCCCGGGTAAATCTGCACGTACTCTTCCAGAACGTGCGAGAAGATCAGCAGGTACAGAAGCGCGGTGAGCACGGGCGCCAGGATGGTCTGGAAGCTCACCTTCCAGAAGCGCAAGATCTCCTTGTAAAACAAGGTGGAGAAACCGGCCATCGTCGTCTCACTCCCTGTGCATGATGGCGACGAACACTTCCTCGAGATCGGGTTGTTCCAGTTCCATGGCCGCCACTTCGAGCCCGTTGTCGCGGATGCTCCGCAGTACGCCTTCGACATCGGCGTAATCATGCAGCGCCAGGACATTCTCGCCGCTCACCTGGGCGGCCGCCAGCATCGGCCGTAGACTCTCCGGCAGCGCACCGTTAGCAAGCCGCAGCCGCAGATGAATCCCCGAGAATCCCCTGAGGAGGTTATGCGTGGAATCCAGCGCAACCAGCTTGCCCTGCTTGAGCATGCCTACGCGGCTGCACAACGACTCGGCCTCTTCCAGATAGTGTGTAGTTAGCACGATGGTATGGCCGTCGCCGTTGAGCTGGCGGACAAATTGCCATAGGCCCTGGCGCAACTCGACATCCACACCGGCAGTCGGTTCGTCGAGAATGATTACCGGCGGCTTGTGCACCAAAGCCTGCGCCACCAGCACCCTCCGTTTCATCCCGCCGGATAGCGCGCGCATGTTGAAATCGGCGCGGTCGGTGAGGTCCAGGCGCGCCATCACTTCGTCGATCCAGTCGTCATTGCGGCGCAATCCGAAATATCCGGACTGGAAACGCAAGCTCTCACGCACCGTGAAGAACGGGTCGAACACCAGCTCCTGCGGCACCACGCCGAGGGCACGCCGCGCCTGCCGGTAATCGCCCACCACGTCGTGGCCCATCACCTTGAGCGAACCCGTATTGGCGCGCGCCAGCCCTGCCAGCATGCTGATCAGCGTGGTCTTGCCGGCGCCGTTGGGTCCGAGCAGCGCGAAGAATTCGCCCTGAGGAATTTCCAGGTCGATGTCACAAAGCGCGCGTACGCTTCCGTAGGTCTTGGAGACGCCACGTATCTCGATGGCTGGGAGCACAGCGACGTTGTGGAGTGTTTTCTTCCGGATCGGCGGCTATTCTGCCGCAGTAGGAATCAGGTCTTTGACTCCGTAGAGATTGGCAATGCTCACCAGGCTTTCGCCGAGATTGGCATAGAAAATCTGGCGGTTGCCACCGTGCATGAGCCGGGTCCACTCCAGCATCAGGCTGACTGCCGAGGAGTCGGCTTCCGTCACCCCGGAAAAGTCCACCACCACCGGATTGCCTTCGAAGGCCCGGCTGCCCTCGGCGAGCAGCGTGGTGACCCCAGTCAGCGTCACCGCGCCGTCGATCAGGTAACGGTTGCCCTGTCTGCTGATCATTGTTTGCCGGTGGGCGCCGTATTAGCATTGGCGCTGTTCTTGTTGACGAGACTCTTGATGAGCCCGTCGATTCCACCACGATCGATCTCCAGAGCGAACAAGTTGCGATAGTTGATGATAAGACTCGCGCCCGCGACTCGAACGTCGTAGACCTTCCAGCCATTTGGAGTGAGCGCCATGTCGTAGTCCACGGCAATCGGCTCCGCGCCGCCGGGCATCTTGATCAGCGTCTGCACGGTCGCCTCGGTGTCACCCGGATTGAATCTGAACGGCCGATACTCGACGCTGACCCCGGTATAGGCGGTGAATGCCGCCGAGTACGAGCGCACCAGCAGGCCGCGAAACTCCCTGATCAATGCCTCACGCTGAACCGGCGTTGCGTCGCGCCATGCACGCCCCACCGCCAGCCGGGTCATGCGCGCAAAATCGAAGTGGGGCGCGACTTTTTCTTCGATCAGATTGACAATGCGGTCGAGCTTGCCGGCCTTGACGTCCTTGTCGTTGCGCACGATCGTGAGGACTTCTTCGGTGGTGTTACGCACCAGCACGTCCGGTGAGGGCAGTTGCGCCCTGACTTCGAATGCCGTCACGGAAGCGGCGAACAAGAGCAATCCGATCAGCCACCCCGTCCTGTTACCGTTTCGCATGCTCATTGTTGGCCCCATGAATATCGAATCGCCCGCTACTTTTCCTTTTTCGTGCCGGTCTCCGCCGCCTTGCCGTACAGAAACTGCCCGATGATTTTCTCCAGCACTACCGCCGATTGGGTAATCATCAGGCGGTCGCCGTCCTTGAGCAGGTGATCGTCACCTCCGCCGTCCATTCCTATGTACTGCTCGCCGAGCAGGCCGGCGGTCAGGATCGAAGCTGAGGAGTCCTTCGGAAACTTATAACGTTTGTCGAGATGCAAAGTTACACGGGCACGGAAGGTCTCGTTATCAAATGACACGTCGGCCACGCGCCCGACCACCACTCCTGCACTCTTCACCGGTGCGCGCGGCTTCAGCCCACCGACATTGTCAAATTCGGCATATACCTTATAGGTGTCAGCGACGCTGAACCCGCTCATGTTTCCAACCTTGAGCGCCAGGACTAGCAACGCGCCGATGCCGGCACAAACGAACAGTCCAACCCACAGGTCGAGCACCGAGCGTTCCATCACACCCCCCGAAACATGAATGCAGTCAACACAAAATCCAGGCCCAGGATGGCCAGCGACGATGTCACCACGGTGCGCGTGGTCGCGCCCGACACGCCTTCCGCGGTCGGCGGGGCATCGTAACCCTCGAACAGCGCGATCCAGGTCACGGCGACGCCAAACACGAAGCTCTTGATCACACCGTTGACGATGTCCTCGCGGAAATCAACAGCGTTTTGCATCTGCGACCAGAACGATCCTTCGTCAACACCGATCAACACCACTCCAACCAGGTAACCGCCGAATACGCCCATGGCGCTGAACATGGCAGCCAGCAACGGCATCGAGATCACCCCGGCCCAGAAGCGCGGTGCCACGACGCGGGCGATCGGGTCCACCGCCATCATTTCCATGGCAGAGAGCTGCTCGGTCGCCTTCATCAAACCAATCTCGGCGGTCATGGCCGATCCGGCGCGGCTGGCAAACAACAGCGCCGAGACCACCGGGCCCAGTTCCCGAACCAGCGACAGGGCGACCAGCACGCCGAGCGCAGACTCGGAGCCGTAGGTCTGCAGCGTCTGATAGCCCTGCAGCCCGAGCACCATTCCGACGAAAAGGCCCGACACCAGGACGATGATCAGCGACAGCACGCCGGTGAAGTAAAGCTCGCGGATGATCAGGCGCAGGCGGCGGAAACTGGTTCCGGACTGCAGCAGTATCAACGCGAAAAACCGGCTGGCGTAACCGAGCCGCCACAGGCCGTTGACGGTGTGCTGGCCGATGGTCCTGACGTTAACGATGGCCGAACGATTGAACATGTTATCGCTTGAGCATCAGATCGTCGCGGTAATCCGCGCTCGGGTATTGAAATGGCACCGGCCCGTCGGGCTCGCCATAGACGAACTGATGGACCAGCGGTTCCGCCGATGCCTGCATCTCCTTCGGGGTACCTTTGGCTACGATCACGCCGTCGGACAGGTAGTAAACGTAATCGACCATTTTCAACGATTCCTGTACGTCGTGGGTCACCACGATCGAGGTTGCCCCCAGCGCATCGTTGAGCCGCCGGATGAGATTGCCAATGACACCCAGCGAAATCGGATCGAGTCCCGCGAACGGCTCGTCGTACATGATCAGCATCGGGTCGAGTGCGATCGCACGCGCCAGGGCAACGCGCCGCGCCATACCGCCGGACAGTTCCGAGGGCAACAGCCGGTTCGCGCCGCGCAGACCCACGGCATGCAGCTTCATCAGCACCATGTCGCGAATCATCGTTTCCGGCAGATCGGTGTGTTCGCGCATCTGGAACGCGACGTTATCGAAGACCGACAGGTCGGTGAAGAGCGCGCCGAATTGGAACAGCATGCCCATGCGGCGGCGCATCTCGTAGAGGCCGTCGCGGTCGAGTTGGTGCATGACCTTGCCCGCCACCTTGACCTGGCCCTGGCGCGGTTTCAGCGCGCCGCCGATCAGACGCAGCAGCGTAGTCTTGCCGGAACCGCTGATGCCCATGATCGAAACCACCTTGCCGCGCGGGATGGCCATGTCGATCCCGCTCAGGATCGGGCGGCGCTTGTCGTACCAGAAATTCAGGCCGCTTATTTCTACGAGGTTGTCGGAATGCGCCATGATGTCCGGGATCGAAACAGGCGAGCATTGTAACGGAGAGCGGTGGGCGCTGCAGAATGCTTGCATGTTGGCGCGATTGCGCGCACTTTTGCGCAACTACATAGAGATTCAATTCACCGATATGACGATGCGCGAAACCAGCGATGTCTCCGCGATCAGCTTTCGGAGGCTGAGAAAGTCTTACGCGGATACAACAGTGTTGCAAGGTGTGGAGCTCGACGTCCCCGCCGGCCGCACTTTTGGACTGGTCGGCATGAACGGCGCGGGCAAGACCACGCTTATCAAATGCCTGCTGGATTTCTGCGAATTCGATGCGGGGGAAATCCGTATTTTCAGTTTGCCGAGCCAGGATACCCACGCCCGCACGCGGCTGGCGTTTCTGCCCGAGCGGTTCGTGCCCCCCTACTACCTGACCGGGGAGGATTTCCTGCGCTACATGATGAAGCTGTATTCATGCGCATACGAGCCGGCGCAAGTGCGGCGCATGCTCGCCGAACTCGATCTCGCCGAGTCAGCACTGCGCAAGCCGGTGCGCACGTTCTCCAAGGGGATGACGCAAAAACTCGGGCTTGCCGCCTGCCTGCTCTCGAATCGCGAGTTGCTGGTGCTGGACGAACCGACCAGCGGGCTGGATCCGAAGGCCCGCGCGCTGCTGAAAGACCGCCTGCAGGCGGGCCGCGCAGCTGGCCGCACTGTGTTCTTCACCTCGCATGCACTCGCCGACGTCGACGAACTGTGCGACCGCATGGCGGTATTGCACGAAGGGCAACTGCGTTTCTCCGGCACTCCTATGGAACTGCGTACCCGCTTCAACGGCGCCACGCTGGAGCAGGCCTATCTGGCCTGCATCCAGTGAGCGGATTCGGCTAACTCTATGAGCCGTCTAACTTTTCTGGCACAATCAAACGAAATGAACAGGACCCTCCCGTGCCCATCGGCAACATGGATGCCCAGACAGCGACCAAGCCCGAACTGCTGATCGTCGACGACGATCCGCTGATCACCGACACGCTCAATTTCGTGTTGGGCAAGGACTACAACGTGCGCGTCGCGGCGTCGCGATCGCAAGTGAAAAGCCTGTTGCGCCAACTCGATGCGCCGCCGGCGCTAGCGCTCGTCGATCTGGGACTGCCGCCAACCCCGCATCGCCCGGATGAAGGCTTTCGCCTGATCACCGAATTGCTCGCTTACTCGCCGTCGATCAAGATACTGGTGCTGTCGGGTCAAAACGACGAAGGCAATGCCCGTTACGCGCGCACCCTCGGTGCCGTCGAGTTCGTTGCCAAGCCTTGCGAACCGGAAGTCCTCAAGACCCTGCTCGCCAAGGCGCTGCAGATCGCCGAGGTGGAGCAGAAGTCCACGAATCTCGACACCGGCATCGTCGGCAACGGTTCTGCCATCAGGAAACTGCATCAGCAGATCCTGCAGTACGCTCCGGCTCCTTTCCCGGTGTTGATCGAAGGCGAATCAGGTAGCGGCAAGGAACTGGTGGCGCAGTCGCTGCACCGGCAGAGCCAACGCGCCGCCCGGCCTTATCTCGCACTCAACTGTGCAGCGATTTCTCCGACACTGGTCGAACCGACGCTGTTCGGCTATGTAAAGGGCGCGTTCACCGGCGCCACATCATCGCGATCCGGTTATTTCGAAGATACCCACGAGAGCACGCTGTTTCTGGACGAGATCGGTGAGTTGCCACTCGAGCTCCAGGCCAAGCTGCTTAGAGTTCTGGAAAACGGCGAGTTTCAGCGCGTCGGCGAAACCCAAAGCAGGACGTCCAACGCCCGAGTCGTCACCGCCACCAACCGCGACCTGCGCCAGGAGGTGCGCGCCGGACGTTTCCGCGCCGACCTTTATCACCGCTTGTCGGTGTTCTCGATAGCCGTGCCGCCCTTGCGCGAACTAGGCGAGGACAAGCTCAGGCTGCTCCAGCATTACTCGGCGATCTATGCGCTTCAGAGCGGGCTGCAGTCTTTCCAGCTGGACCCCAAGTCGATGGCCCTGTGGATGCAATATGGATTTCCGGGCAACGTCCGCGAACTGCGCAACATTGTGATCCGCCTGACCACCAAATACGCAGGACAAACCGTCAACAGCGAACAATTGTTGGCAGAGTTCGACTGGGAGGAGCCGGTCGCCGCCCAACCCGGAATGGCGCAGACGCAGGACTTCAAGTCCACGGTGGAGGCGGCGCGCAAGCACCTGCAGACGCACAAAAACTTCAATCTCGACGATGCGCTCAGGGAGTTGGAGAAGAGCTATGTCGAGGCCGCACTCGATATCACGCGGGGCAACCTGAGCCAGGCAGCGAAGCTGCTCGGCATTCATCGCACCACGTTGTACAGCCGCATGCAGAGCAATGCCGCCGCTGGCGAGGAGGGACAGTAATGTATTACGCGTTTTTCGGGTTGACTCACGCGCCTTTCAAGATCACCCCGGACACCGACGTCTTCTTCGAGGGTGGTAATCGCGGCGCCATCCTAGAGGCGCTGATCTACGCGATTTCTAACGGCGAAGGGATCATCAAGGTAACCGGTGAAGTGGGCAGCGGCAAGACCATGCTGTGCCGCGTTCTGCAGACCCGGCTGGCGAAGAACGTCGAGACCGTGTATCTGGCCAATCCGAGCGTGTCGCCGGACGAAATCCTGCACGCGATCGCCTTCGAATTGCAGTTGCCGATCGCCAAGGACGCCGGCCGCCTCGAGGTGAAGCACGCGCTCAACGCCTACCTGCTCGAGCGCCACAGCCAGCAGCGCCAGGTGGTGGTTTTCGTGGAAGAGTCCCAGGGCATGCCGATCCCGACCCTGGAAGAGATCCGGCTGCTTTCAAATCTCGAGACCCAACAACACAAACTGTTGCAAATCGTGTTGTTCGGCCAGCCTGAACTCGATGAAAACTTGCGCCAGCCGCAAATACGGCAGCTGCGCGAGCGCATCACCCACAGCTTCACCCTGCTCCCTCTCGACAAAGACGACGTCAAGGCCTATCTGACTTTCCGCCTGCAGGCCGCCGGCTATCACGGGCCAGACCTGTTCAGCCGGCGAGTGATCGCTTACGTTACGCGAGCGAGCGGCGGACTCACCCGACGCGTCAACCTGATTGCCGACAAAGCACTGCTAGCGGCTTTTGCCGAAGGCACCCATAACGTCATCTTGGGACACGTCCGGGCGGCCGTGCGCGACAGTGAATTCAGCGATCTGCCGCGGGCGCGCAGCCCCGAACCTTTCGCTTATGCGTTCGGCGGTCTGGCCATTGGCGGCGTAATCGGCGTAGCCACATTTGCCGCCTACCAGACGTTGCTCGCTCCGCCGGGACCGGCTTCCGCACCGACGGTCGCAACACCAGTCGATGTGGCGTTGCCGCCAGCACAAACCGCCAACGACGCGTCCACGGCGGTGGCAGGCGCCGCTTCCCCGGCACGCCAAGCGCCGACCGAAGCGCTGACGGCCGCCCCGCGTGGCAGGGAAAGGAGTGCGCCCGAGAACGGGCCAGCGAGCGAAGCCCGCTCCACGCGGGCACGAGGCCCCGATAGCATTGCAGCGGCTGCGCCCCTCTCTGTGCAGGCCAGCGCCGCGACGACTGGCGCACAGTCCGGCGCAACCTCACAGACAACGCCGCAACCGGGATTGGCGGAAGCGAACCCGGCGGCCGGCGACCGAGAGCCGACCGGCGGCGATGTTCTGGAACAGCGCTTGCGTGCAACAGACCAGTGGCTGGCGGAACAGAATGGCGCTGTGTACAGCATTCAGCTGCTCGGCACCAACAACCCTGAACTCCTAAGAGATTATTTCAAAACGATCGCTAAATATCTTGAAATTGAAAAGGTTTATGTGTACCGTACGATGGCAAATCAGCGGCCTTCCTTGACCCTCCTGTATGGAAATTTCGCCGACCGGGCGGAGGTCAATCGGGTGCTGCAAAGTCTGCCGGAAGAACTTAAAACAAATCGACCGTATTACCGCACGATCCAGGGCGTGCGTTTGGAAATCGCCCGGCACCGGTCATAGCAACCTGAGCGGCACTGAAACCGCCTCAGCAACAACTGCCGAAAAGACACGGAATATTTCTTTGTAAGGTTGAGAATGGGTCATTTGGGGGGGCAAGGCGCTATGCGCGACGTGGCGACGCAGCCGTGGCGGGGACGTGATGCCGCATGCCGTCACATGGTGCCGACCCGCGGCTATTCGACGCTGGCGCTGATCCTTGTCGCCATGTCCGCCGCCGGCTGCACTTACAAGCCCACGGTGCGGCCCTCTCAAGGTCACATCAACACCGAGCAATTCCCGCCCAAGGTCGCCAACGAGAAGATCCTGCCGCCGGTCACGGTCAGCGAATTCGTGCCCCCGCCCAAGCCGCAGGTCAAGGTTCCTACTTACAGCGTGGTGGTGCAGGAAGTCCCGGTAAAGGAACTGCTGTTCGCGCTATCGCGTGACACCAAGCAGAACATCGACGTGCACCCCGGCATCCAGGGGTTAGTAACGCTGAACGCAATCGACGAAACCCTGCCGGCGATTCTGGAACGCATCGCCCAGCAGATCAACCTGCGCTACCGCACCGAGGGCCGGACCGTCGTCGTGGTTCCGGACACGCCCTATTTCAAAACCTACCGGATCAATTACGTCAACATGAGCCGCGACACCGCTTCCAGCATCGGCGTGAGCGGAGAAATCTCCGGCTCATCGGTAGCCGGGGCCGGCCAGTCGGGCGCCGGCCAGTCGGGCGGTGGCGGACAAAGCACAAGCGGCACGTCGAGCACCAAAGTGGACACTAAGTCCAACAATAATTTCTGGGAGGTCCTGCGGCAGAACGTCGAGTCTATATTGGCGGCGAGCAAGGCATTGGCCCGAAGTGCCGATCAGCGCGCCGAGCGCGCGCAAGCGGAGGCCGCTGCCCGCGAGGAACGAATTGCCCAGGCAGAAGCGGTATCGCGCGCCGGACCCAATGCCGCCGCGTTGTTCAGCGCGGCCTTCGGACAGAGCTCCGCCGTGACCTCCGATGCCAAGAACGACATCGTGGTCAATGCCGTCACGGGGACTGTCACCGTGCTCGGCAATGAAAAACAACAGGCGCTGGTTCAGCAATATCTGGACGGTGTCAGTTCGGCTTCGCAGCGGCAAGTGCTGATCGAAGCCACCATCGTCGAGGTGAAGCTCTCCAACAACTATCAGGCCGGCATAGACTGGAGCAGGATAGCCGCCGGAACCGGATTCACCTTCCAACAGCAGTTGCTCGGCTCCAACCTCGGCGCCGCGCCGCGCATGGTTATTGGTTATACCAATCCCACTTCGAGCGTCGGCAACATCGCTGCTTCGCTTCGACTGCTGGAACAATTCGGCAATACCCGCGTATTGTCGAGTCCAAAGCTGATGGCAATCAACAACCAGACCGCGCTGCTAAAGGTCGTCGACAACGTCGTGTACTTCAACATCGAGGCGCAAACCACAACCAGCGCCAACGTTGCTGCGATCACCACCTTCACCTCGACAGCAAAGACAGTTCCGGTAGGGCTGGTCATGAGTGTGCTTCCGCAGGTCACCGAGTCGGGAACGGTGAACCTGACGGTGCGGCCGACAATTTCGCGGGTCACCCGGTTCGTGTCCGACCCGAATCCTTCCCTGCAACTTGACAGCTCGGGCAAGCCCCTGCCGAATCCGATCGCAAACCTGATACCGGAAATCCAGGTCCGGGAAATGGAGTCGGTGCTGCAAGCCGGCAGCGGTCAGACCATCATTCTGGGCGGGCTCATGCAGGACGATGTACGGCGCGACCGCGATGCCGTGCCCGGCCTGGGGCGGCTGCCTTCCCCGGTGGGAGATGCCTTTAGTTTCCGCGACGAAGCGGTGAGCAAGACCGAACTGGTGATCTTCCTCAAGCCGACGGTGATCAATAATCCGTCCCTGGACAGCGACGAGCTGAAGTTCTTCCAGCGTTTTCTCCCGGTCGTCGACAAGACCGGCACGAATCCATGAGCCTCCTGCTCCAGGCCCTGCAAAAGGCCGCCAAGAACCGCGAAGAAACAGAGGGCGAACCAGAGTCCGGCTCAGCCGCAGCCGCGGACCAACTCGCCCTCGAGCCGATAGCGTCTGAGCCGAGGCTGCGTGACGAAATGCCGGGCCATTCGCCGACTCCGGCGCAGGCGGCCGCGGTAGTACAAGCGAGCCGCTTGCCGGTGTTCGATCCGATCGGTTATGCGCAAGATCACTACATGATCGTTTTTCTCGGGGCAGCGGTACTGGTCGCAATTATTTACGGCAGCTACGTTTACATCCAGGTTTCCAACCCGGGGTTGCTGCGCTCAACACCGGCACCGATGACAGCACCGCTCGCGTCGGCACAGGCGCCGGCTGCGCCCGTGACAGCGACGAACGCGGCGGATAGTGCCGCGAAGATTTCTGGGATGCCCGTCAATACAGCAACAATGGCGGCGGTGACCGCCGCGCCTGCGCCGTCGATGTTCGACGATTCGAAGACAGCGGCGCAGCCCGGCACGGCGGCAACGGGACCCGTCCGGACGTCAACGACGCGCCCGCGGCATACTACCAAGGCAGCGGAGCCAGCGGTGGCGTCGGAAACAGCGATCGTCTCCTCGGCCGATCCGCCGGTTGAAACCGTGGTGATCAAGACCAACGAAACCAAGGGCATATCCGTGCGCCGCCAGCCTGCCACGCTGGTGCCGGTGGATCCGACCCTGATGCAGGCGTACGAGGCGCTGCAGCAAGGCGACCTGGCGCTGGCGCGCAATCTCTATCAGCAAGTCCTGCTGGCCGAGCCGAGGAGCATCGACGCGCTTCTCGGCCTGGGCGCCATCGCCTGGAAGGAGGGCCGGATCGAGGAAGCGGGCCAACACTATCAGCGGGTGCTGGAACTGGAGCCGCGCAACCCGTATGCCCAGGCCGGTCTGATCGCAATCATCGGCGGCGCCGATCCGCCGGCAAGTGAGTCCCGGCTCAGGCAATTGATCGCCCGCGAACCCTCGGCGTTCCTCTATTTCACCCTCGGCAATCTCTACGCCGATCAGGGCCAGTGGCCAGGCGCGGAGCAGGCTTACTTCCAGGCTTATCAACTGCAGCCGGACAACTCCGATTACGCGTTCAATCTCGCCGTCGGCCTCGAACACATCGGACAGATCCGACCCGCGCTCGATTACTACCGCAAGGCGCTCGATCTGTCCTTCCGCAAAGGCCGCGCCAACTTCGACCAAAACCTCGTCATCCAGCGCGTTGGCCAGCTCTCTGCCCGCGTAGAGTAAGTGGCGAGGTAGCGCAACGATGGCCGAGCAGCGCAAAAAGCTTCGCCTAGGCGAGCTGCTGGTCCAGCAGGGGCTGATCACCCAGGATCAGTTGCGCATCGCGCTCACCGAGCAGAAAACCCAGAACATTCCAATCGGCCGGCTGCTGGTGCGGATGGGCTTCGTCACCGAGGCGGTGATTCGCGACATCATGGCGCGGACCATCGGCCAGGAGAGCATCGATCTGTCCCAAGTGCTAGTGGATGCCGATGCGTTGAGGCTGGTGCCGCAGGACTTCGCCCGCCGCCACCGGCTGCTACCGATCGCGTTCGATTCGGAACAGAACGTGATGGTGGTGGCCATTACCGAGGTGTTCAACGTAGTCGCGCTTGATCAGCTGCGCGCCACCCTCGGCCACAACATCCAGATGAAGACGGTACTCGCGGGCCAGGCCCAGCTCGACGAGTACATCGACCAGTTCTACGGCTTCGAGCTGTCTGTTGACGGCATCCTGCGCGAGATCGAGACCGGGGAGATCGACTATCAGAGCATGCAGCAAGTTGGCATGGATGAGTACACCCAGCCGATCGTGCGTTTGGTCGGCGCACTGCTGGTAGACGCCGTCAAGCGCGGTTCTTCCGACATCCATTTCGAGCCCGAATTCGCCTTCCTGCGCATCCGCTATCGCATCGATGGCGTGCTCGAGCAGATCCGCAGCCTGCACAAGAACTACTGGCCCGGGATCGCAGTGCGTCTGAAAGTCATCAGCGGGATGAACATCGCCGAGACCCGCGCACCGCAGGACGGGCGGCTGTCGCTGAACCTGAACGGCCGGCCAGTGGATTTTCGCGTGTCCTCTCAGCCCACAATATGGGGCGAGAACATCGTGCTGCGTGTGCTCGACCGCGAGAAATCGATCATCAGTCTCGAGCAGATGGGTTTGCCGAAGTCGGCCATGGCGAAGCTCAACTTGATGCTGGCCAGGCCGGAAGGCATTCTGGTGCTGACCGGCCCGACCGGCAGCGGCAAGACCACCACCCTGTATTCGCTGCTCGCCAAACTCAATGTCGAGTCAGTGAATATCATGACCCTCGAGGATCCGGTCGAGTATCCGGTTGCGATGATGCGCCAGACCTCGGTGAACGAAACGGCAAAAATGGATTTTGGCAACGGCATCCGCTCGATCATGCGCCAGGACCCGGACATCATTCTGGTCGGGGAAATCCGCGACCGCGATACCGCGGAAATGGCGTTCCGGGCAGCAATGACCGGCCACCAGGTGTTCACCACGCTGCACACTAATTCGGCGTTGGGGACTTTCCCGCGCCTGCTCGACATCGGCATCGCGCCGGACATCATGGCTGGCAACATTATCGGCATCATTGCGCAGCGACTGGTGCGCCTTTTGTGCCAGCATTGCAAGGAAGCTTACACGCCATCCCCGGAGGAACGACTGTTACTTGGCGGGGACACCGACGCCCTCCTCAAGATCTTTCGCCCGGTGGGCTGTCCCCGCTGCAATCACCGGGGTTATCGAGGCCGCGCCGCAATCATGGAAATCCTGCACATGGACAGCGACCTGGACGAACTGGTCGCGCGCCGGGCCTCACCGCGGGAGTTGCGCGAGGCGGCCAATACCAAGAATTTCCGCGCGCTCGCCGACGAGGGGGTACATAGGGTGGTTGACGGGACAACCAGCCTGGCGGAAGTGGCGCGTGCCATCGACCTTACCGGACGGGTGCAGTGAGATGCTGCGCATCACACTCGCATTGCGCCGAGCACGACGGGTGTCCCGAAACCAAGGCGTGACACCGAGGCACTGATGCCGGCATTCGAATACAAGGCGGTAGACAGAGCCGGGCGGTCCGCCCGCGGCAAGCTCGACGCCGCCAACGAAGTCGACCTCGAGTTGCGCCTCAAGAAGATGGGCCTCGACCTAATCACCTCCCGGTTGCTGCGCAGCCATACGCCCACGCTCGCCTCCGGGGCCATCACTCGCCAGGATCTGATTACTTTCTGCTTTGATCTGGAACAGGTCTCGCGCGCCGGAATCCCGATCCTTGAGGGGCTTCGCGATCTGCGCGACGGTATGGAGAACCCGCGCTTCCGAGAAATCCTGACTTCAATGCTTGAGGACATCGAAGGCGGCAAAACTCTGTCTCAGGCACTCGCGGTCTTCCCGCGAGTGTTCAGCCCCGTATTCGTCAGCCTGCTACGCGCTGGCGAACTATCGGGCACCCTTACCGAGGTGTTCGAGAACCTCGGAGGAACACTCAAGTGGCAAGATGAACTAATTTCGCAGACGCGTCGTTTGTTGGTCTATCCGGCTCTGGTGTTCGTCGTGGTACTGGGCGTGCTCCTGTTCCTGCTCCTCTACCTGGTACCGCAAGTCACCGCCCTGCTGAAAACCATGGGCCTCGCGCTCCCTCTGCAGACGAGGATACTGATCGGGCTGTCCAATTTCACTGCGGCTTACTGGCCGATCCTGCTGTTATTGCCGGTCGTGATCGCCATCGGTATCAGTGTGACAGTACGTACCAATCCGCGAGGACGCTACTGGCTGGACTATGCGATCCTGCGCCTGCCAGTGACGGGTGCAATTCTGCAGAAGATCATTCTGGCCCGCTTCGCCAACTTCTTTGCGCTGATGTACCGCTCCGGCATCACCATCCTGGACGCGGTCAAAACCAGCGAGGATATCGTCGCCAACCGCGTTGTTGCGGAAGGCCTGCAACGCGCCGGCCAGCAGATCAACGCCGGCGAAAGCCTTTCGGAAGCATTCCGGAATCTCGGCATGTTTCCGCCGTTGGTGATACGCATGCTGCGCGTTGGGGAAAGCACCGGCGCGCTCGACATTGCGTTGATGAACGTCACTTACTTCTACAACCGGGACGTCCGCGATTCGGTGGATAAGGCGCTCAAGCTGCTTGAACCGGCGCTGACGCTGGTACTGGGCGGCATGCTCGCTCTGATCCTGTTCTCAGTGCTGACCCCGATATACGATATTATCGGGAAAATTCGGGTCTGACAGACGATGGCAGCAAAGCTCCTGCTCTGTATATCCGCCGATCAAGCCACAGTTGCTTCATGGCGAGGGCGCCGTATTGTCGGATGCAAGCGGTTCACCAACGACGAGGCCGGCTGGGCTGCGTTCAGCAATTTCCTCCGCGCAGCCCGAGGCATACCGATACACATCATGGTCGACTCGGTGGATGAGGATTACCGTTTTGAAACGCTGCCGCACACCACGGGCCACGACCGCGCGCAAATGATTGGCCGGAAACTGAAGCAACTCTACCGCGGCACCTCGTATTACTCTTATTCGCTGCAGGAACGCGGCGCCGGTAAGCGCAAAGACGACCGTTACTTGTTCGCTGCACTCACCAATCCCGAACTGTTGAGTCCCTGGTTGCGCGCCATTGATGTCAACGGCCTGCCTGTCGCTGGGGTCTATCCGCTGCCGATGGTGACCACTTCGCTCATCGAGCGCTTGCGGTTGAAGCACGCTAACCTGCTGATTGTCACCAAGAACACAGCGGGCGTGCGGCAGACATTCTTCAAGGACCTCAAGTTTCGCATCAGTCGCCTGACGCCGTTGCGTGATAGTGGCCAGATCGCCGATCAGTACTACGCGGACGAAATCAGCAACACTCGGATGTACCTCGACGCGCTGACGGTCACGCACGTGGACGACGTGCTGCAGGTCGTGATACTCGACCAGAACGATTCGCTCCGCGGCCTGCCGGCGGCGATAGCACGCGGCCGCCCGAACATGCAGTGCCACTTGCTCACCCGCGCCGATATCGTTTCCCGCTTCGGCATCGCCCCGGCAGAACTCGACGCTTCGGCCGATTCGCTGCACCTGCATCTGCTGGGCGAGAGCAAGCCGGCAATCAATTTTGCGCCGAGGAATGTCACCGGCGGGTTCCAGCGCTACTTGGGGCGACGTTGGGTGTACGGCGTGTCGGCCGCGACGATGGCAGGAGCGATGTTGTGGACCGGCGTCAATGCCTTCGAAGTGATGCGTCTGGACGAGCTCACGGAAAACCTGCGCAGGCAGACTTTGGACTACCAGGCGCGATATCAGCAAGTGACCGCACAGTTTCCGCAAGCACCAACCACTGCCGACAACCTGCGCCAGACTGTGGAAATGGCGGGGCAGATCAGGTCAAGCCTTCGCACACCAGAGTCGATGTTTCTGGTGGTAAGCCACGCACTCGATGCTTTGCCGCAGATTCAACTTACGCGTATCGCGTGGCATTACGGCGGCCTCCCGGCCGAACTCGAAGCCGGCCGGTCCCAGCCGACGGCAAGGGGTCAAGCGGCACCGGAATCCGCGACGCGGGTACAGAGCGCGGTCTTGCGTGGAGAGATCAGGCCTTTCGACGGCGACTACAAGGCGGCGATGGGGGTCATAAATGCTTTTGCCACGCAACTTGCGGTAGACGGCCGAGTGGCTGAGGTCCGGGCCGTACGCCTGCCGCTCAACGTGAGCTCGGATGCGGGCTTGAGCGGCAGTACCGCTGCCACAAGCGAGAGAAACAGCGCCGAGTTCGAGTTCGCCATCATATTCAAAGCCGGGGTCTAAGAATCGATGAAACTCACTGCCAAAGACCTCGCGGCGATGAAGCTTCCGTTGCTGGTGCTCGCGATCTCGATCGCAGCCTCGGTTGCGCTCGTCAGGTTCTCCTCCAGCAAACGTGAAGGGGCCGAGTTGCAGCACCGCCTTCAGATCACCGCGTTGCAGGATGCACGCAGCCGTTATCAGCGCTCCGGAGAGGAGCGCGAGACCATCCTTCGTTACCTTCCCGCGTATCAACAGCTCGAGAAAGAGGGTTTCGTCGGCACCGAGCAACGGATCAACTGGCTTGAGAGCCTGCGTGCCGCCAACGGGCAGGCCGGGTTATTCGGCGTGAGCTACCAGCTTGACGCCAAGAAGCCCTTCCCCCCGATCGGCCAGTACAATCCGATGTCGCAGCGGGTGCAACATTCACAGATGAAGCTGACTTTCGGCCTGGTCCATGAAGGCGATCTGATGCGCTTCCTCCGCGCCCTCGAAGCGCAACAGACCGGCATATTCATTCTTAACGGCTGCCAGCTGGACCGCGGGGGCCGCGGCGACGCGCCGGCACCGAGACAGGCGAACCTGAACGCTCAATGCGAACTGTCCTGGCTGACCATCGATCCGGTAAAGGGCAAGTCGTGACACGCGGCTTGCGGATTATCCTGATGATTGCCTTGATGTTGCCGTGGGGCATCGCGAATTCTGCAGAACCCCTGGGCAGGTTGTTTTTCACGCCTGCGCAGCGCAATGCGCTTGATGCCGGCAAGCAGGTCAGCAAGCCTCGCGCCGCGACCGCCGCGCCGCGCGCACAGCGTGCGCTGAAGCTTAACGGCGTGGTCACGCGTAGCGACAATGGAACCACGGTATGGGTGAACGGACGTACGGTGAGTAGCAGCGGCACATCTGCGCCGGTCGTGGCAGCCTCGGCTTCCGACCCCGCGGCAGCCCACGTGAAACTGAGGGGTACGGGAACTCAAGTCAAGCTGCGGGTAGGCCAGAGTCTCGACCGATCCACTGGCAAGGTCACGGAACCTTACGAATCAGCGGCTGGTCGCTCGGCGCCGAACTCGACCCGAAAAAAATCCATCGATCCACAAGCCGGCAAAATCCCGAGCTCCGATGAGACTGCGGAATCTTCCGATCCGCTCAGTGACCGCGCTAAGCACGACTGAGATCTCATCGACGAAGTCACCGAAGTGGCGGGGAAAATGTCGCCAAAGGCCGGCCAGGAGAACCCACATAGTGCCAATCGGCAGCGTGGCATTGCGCTGCTGATTGCTCTTGCCCTGCTCGTCCTGCTGGTCGGAACCGTGATGGTCGGATTCACCGGCGACCTGGCGCGGCAGAACAGGAAGCAACAGCAGACCACGGATGCGCTTGCGCTGGCCAAGGAATCACTGATCGGCTATGCGGCCGGGGTAAACCTGACCGCGGGAGCGGCCCGTCCCGGCGACCTTCCATGTCCCGATCAGAATAACGATGGTGTTGCGGACCTAGGCACGTGTAATTCCGCGGCGGAAAGACTGGGCCGTCTTCCCTGGAAAACGCTCGGCCTGCCGGATTTGCGAGACGGCGACGGCGAAAGATTGTGGTACGCCGTTTCCAACAACTTCAAGAACAACCCGCGTACCTCCTGTACTGCTCCGGGCCAACTCGGTTGCTTGAACAGCGACACAAGAGGGACGATTACCGTTCGGGACAGCGACGGCACCACCATTGTCAACGACGGCACCACGTCGAGCGGCGCGATCGCAGTCATAATTTCGCCCGGACCCGTCATTCAACGCCAGGGAAGCGCAACGACGCAGGACCGCAGCGCTGCCGGCGTCAATAACCCGATCAATTATCTCGACGTCGGGAATGGCGAGGACAACGCAGTCTTTACCGATAGCACCACGGATGGGCTTATTAATGGCCCCATCTACGACGCCAGTCGCAACGTGATCGTAAATGATCGCGTGCTCGCCATCACCTACTCTGACCTGATGCCGATATTGGAACGCCGGGTGGCGAAGGAAGTATTCAATTGCTTGACCGGTTACGCCGCAGATCCGCAGAACAACGGCCGTTACCCTTGGGCAGCGGATATCAATAACTCCGCAAGCGGAGATTACAACGATGCTCAGGGCACGCGTTTTGGCCGTATCCCGGATTCCTTCAGTTGGACGATCCTCGGGTTGGAACTTCCCGGTGTCGCGGGGCCTGTTTGCTCATTGACCCCATTGCTTTGTATGAAGGCAAGTTGGTCCAGCACCTGCACGCTGACCGCCGGCTCTTGGTGGACGAACTGGAAGGAAACGGTTTTTTACGGCGTAGCGAGTGCGTATCAGCCGACCTTCAACATTCTTGGGGTCTCGCTGCTCCCACCGCCTTCATGCGGCAGTTGTCTTACGGTGAATATGCCCTCGTCGGTACAAACAAACAAGAAATTCGTGGCGATAGTTGCAGGCAAGCGGCTCTCGACCGTCGCTGGAGGACAGCCGCGCACCACAGTTCCGGACAAAAGCACTCCTGCCAATTACTTGGAGGGTGAGAACGACTGGACCATTGGCGCGGCAGACACATTCGCCCAGCAGCCGGCGACGAGTACTTTCAACGACTATTTACTCTTCCAGTAACCCAAACACCGATGCCAGGAGATCGCGTTCACAAATATCTTTGTCGTCCTGGGCTTGCAGGTTTTTCGTTGGTCGAACTGGCGATCGCCATCTTCGTCATTACGCTTTTGCTTGGCAGCATCCTGGTACCGCTTTCCACTCAAGTGGAGCAGCGAAAAACCGGCGAAACCCAGAAAGCACTGGAGGACATCAGGCAGGCGCTAATGGGTTTTGCAATCGCAAATGGTTATTTACCATGCCCCGACACGGACAACGACGGACTGGAGAATGTAAGCGGCACCAACTGCGTCAGCGGGGAGGGTAGCCTGCCCTTCGCTACGCTTGGGATAACTGGCTACGACAGCTGGGGCAATCGATACCGCTATCGCGTGCACCCTTTTTTTTCGGAACGAGCACCGGCTACGCGTTTCACGCTCAGCACAACCAGCAACCTGCAAGTCTGCGCCGACGCGGCATGTGGAACCTCGCTGACGACCGTCACTGACGGACCGCCGGCGGTGGTGCTTTCCCACGGCAAAAACGGTTACGGTGCGATCAACTCGACCACCAATACTGCAAACCCGGCGCCGACCAGTCCCGACGAGCTGGCCAATACCAATGGTACCGCCGACACGATCTATGTCAGCCACGCGCAAAGCGATGTCGGGTCCACGGCCGGCGAATTCGACGATATCGTCGTCTGGTTGTCGCGGGAGGTTCTGCTCAACCGCATGGTAGCGGCGGGCAAGCTGCCCTAAACGCCAGCCTTTTTCGTCGGCGCGAGCGTGAAGGACACTTTCCCCGGTTTGTTGCTGCTCAGCCCGACTTCGAATCCCTGTTCGCGGGCAAAGCGAGCCACCTGATAGACTCCGACCCCGAGGCCGGTGGTTGACTGCACCGGTGAGGAGAACAACTGCGAGACGAGCGCTTCCGGTATCGGTTGCCCGTCGTCGCACACAGACAGGCTCACGCACTTGTCCCAATAAAGGCGCACAGTAATCTTCAGTCCGCTTTGCGTCTTGCGCTTCTCGACCGCGTTCTGCAGGAAATTTTCGGCCGCGCTCTCGAACAAATCGACCGGCAGCGTGGCGCTGACCGGGAGATCCCCGGTCTCGAACTCGATGCGCTCGTGCGCGAAACGCTGTTTTAGGGTTTCCCACCATTGTGTGGCTGGTACGGTATCGCTGCCGATCGGCGGCTTGGTGTTGAGTTTGTCGAGCGTGATCTGCAGGCGCTGAGCGATCTGCGGTAACTGCCGCTGCATCAGCAGGCGCAATGCCTCTGCATCATTTTGATTGCTGGTCTCGGCCGCAGCGCACAAGGAACGCAGGCTCTGCAGCAAGTTCTTCACGTCATGCGTCAGGCGCGATCCAGTTTCGTATATGGCCTGAACGTAGGCGTTGCGGCGCTGTTCCCGCTCGCGTATCTTGGCTTCATAGTAGTCCCCAAGCAAGCGCGTCAGGAGTCTTATGTGAAGCACCAGGGCGGGGCTCGGCGACCAACGCGTAAAAAGAGTGAGCGTCAGACCGCCGAATGCGAATTCAGTGGCGTGTTTGGTCGTTTCGCCGGCCTGTCCGGTCGAGTCCTTCGATTGCCACCGAATCCCGGACAGCCAAGGCAATTCCGCCATTTCGTGCGCAGCCATGATCAGGAACTTGTCTGGATCGCGCTCGCGGTCGGCGAGCGATGCAAGGCTGTGCATCCAGCGCTCGAACGGCATACCGACGCTCAGGAAATAACGTGTGAGTAGCTGGCCAATGCCGGCGAAGCCCGCGCGCGGATCCCATAACAACGACAGCGCCACGAGCACGCCCGCGATCACGATCAGCGCCTGCGCGAGCGCAACGACGTAGTTGCCGTGGCTGACTTCTTTGATGACGAAAGAACCCAGTACCAGCACCACCACCATCAGAAACAGCAGAAGGCTGTAGAACAGATCAACCGAATAGGCGGACGCGGCTTGCTGCTTTCCGGTGCGCACGAAAAAGATTGCGGCCGCCGGAATCATCAGTCCGTAGCGCACCACCGCGAGAAGTCCGGTCGGAAAGTCCTGGTCGGGGAACAAATGCGGTACCACCCAGGCCAGCAGTACGGACAGCAGGTAAACCGCTGCGAGAAGCGCGACGACGCGCCGGCCGAGGTTCTTGATCCCCGGCACGTTGCCACCGATCAGCGAGAACAACACCGATATCCAGAGCGCCATCAGCCACCAGCTGCCGGCGGCGATCAGAAGCACGGCGGCGCCGATGATGAGGAGCACCTGGCCTGGGATCAACCTTTGCTCGCCGCGCCAAAGCGGTTGCCACAGAAGGAAGAAGCCAAAGTGGGAGAGCATCAGCGCCTGCGCAAGCGGATCGCCGAGATCGAGCATCAGCGCGCCATGCAGGGCGAGCAATGCCAGCGACAGCCAATGCTGTTGGCGCATTGCCGCTACGACACGCCCGACCGCAGTCCCGGAGTTGATTTCCATTGCCATTTCGTGACAACCTCGGCGCCGATCGCGCCACTTAGTCTGAACTCATGAACCGCGCCACCGCAGTCACTCGCACGCCACCACCGCTCAACGCCCGCCGCATCGGCGCGATTGCCCGCTATACCGTGCTCGAAGCGTGGCGCAACCGCCTGTTCGCCCTGACCATCGTTGCGGTGACGCTGCTGACACTGCTCAGTCTTTTCGCCCGGGAGCTCGCGGTCACCGAGAGCTGGCGACTGCAGATCGCCATCCTGGCTTCGATCTTGCGAGTTGCCAGCGTGTTCCTGGTCGGCCTGTACATTCTCAACGGCCTTACCCGCGAATTCAATGACAAGGTCCTGGAGCTCATGCTGTCGCTCGATCTGCCGCGTCCGAGTTACCTGATAGGCAAGTTCCTGGGCTTTTCGATTATCGCCCTGGTCGTAGCGGCAATCGCCACCTTCCCGGTGGCGGCACTCGCCTCTGCCGAGGCGGCGCTGGCATGGGGATGCTCGCTTGCGCTCGAACTGCTGATCATCGCGGCTCTCAGCGTGTTCTGCATCACTACGTTCACGCACCTGCTGCCCGCCGCGACCTTTGTCACGGCATTCTACCTTCTCGCCCGTTCCATTAGCGCGATCCAACTGATGGCCGGCTCCAGCCTGCTCGGGGCCGACGCGCTCGGGAAGAGGCTGAGCGGCGCGCTCGCCGATGCGCTTGCAGTCGCACTTCCCCGCCTTGACATGTTCACCCAGACTGCCTGGCTGGTGGACGACACCAACGTCCATCCTGCGCTCCTCAGCGCGCTGCTTCAAACCGCGGTGTACGTGGTCCTGTTGCTGGCTGCCGCGATGTTTGACCTGTACCGCAAGAATTTCTGAACGGCAATGGCTGAGCGCGCGATTTCCAACGTTCCGCGACTGGTGCTGGGGCTGCTGGCCGCCGCGCTCGCCTCGCAACTCACCCTGAAGGCGCTGGAGCCGCGCCCCACCGCGACCGCTCAAGACCTTCCCGAAGCTCCTGGCAACGCTATTGTGCGGCTGGCCGCACTCGGCGAGCCAATCGCCACCGCCAACCTGTTGTCGCTATATCTGCAGGCGTTCGACACCCAGCCCGGCATCAGCATCCCGTTCAAGGATCTCGACTACAACCGGGTGGAAGCGTGGCTGACCCGGATTCTCGATCTCGACGCCCCAGGCCAATATCCGCTGCTGATGGCCTCCCAGGTGTACTCGCAAGTGCCGGATGAGGGAAAGCAGCGACAGATGCTGGAACTGGTATATCGCCAGTTCCTTGTCGATCCGAACCGGCGCTGGCGCTGGCTCGCGCACGGGGCGATCATGGCCAAGCACCGGCTAAAGGACTTCGACTTGGCGCTGCGTTATGCGCGGGCGATCAACCAGTACGCCACTGCACCTGAGGTTCCCGACTGGGCCAAGCAGATACACATTTTCGTGCTCGAGGACATGGGCGAGTACGAAACCGCCAAAATTCTGCTGGGCGGACTGCTGGCAAGCGGCTCGATTAGCGATTTGCACGAAATACACTTTCTGACAGAGCGGCTGAACGGGCTTGAAAATGCTGAAAAACCGTCATCAGTGCCGAAAAGATGACTCTGGCCGAGAACCCACAAGAACCCTTGCTGGAGATTGGGGGCGTGCCCAGAAACATGGTCTCTGCGTTCCCAATTTACGATCTTTCCTTTTAAAAACATATTGATATAGGAAATCCAGCGAGTTGGTTGGATTTTCTAGGATGAGATGGCACGATTCTCGCGAGGCAAGCCCTCGCCAACATCTGGAAATCAAATCGGGGATCCAAGATCATGAATCGCAAAAGAACCCAGGGTTTTACTCTAATCGAGATCGCCATTGTTCTGGTCATCATCGGCCTGTTGCTCGGCGGCGTACTCAAGGGGCAGGAACTCATCACCAGCGCCCGCGTCCGTAACCTGATTTCCCAGCAGGATGGAATAAAAGCCGCCTTCTTCGGCTTCCAGGATCGGTTTCGCGCGCTGCCAGGCGACTACACGGCGGCAGTGACAAATATCAATGGCGCTGGTGGTAATGGCAACGGTAACGGCCAGATTGAAACTGCCGGTGCAGTGGTAGCCGGCAGCAAGCCTCAAGAGGACATCCTGGCATGGGATCATCTCTCCCATGCCGGATTTATTAACGGCTCATACACGTTTGCAGCGGCACCGACTGATAATCCGCCTAGCAATCCCAAGAACCCCTACAGCATCTATCTTCAGCTCGTCTACGATAATGTCTGGGGAGTTGCTGGTAACACCGTCGTTAAACATAACGTAAAGACCGGCAGTCAAGTCCCTGTGGAAATCTTGGCTGAAGTGGATCGCAAGATAGACGACGGCTTGCCCTACAACGGGGGCTTTCAGTTCTCTGCATACGATGCCGGTACGGGCAATGCTCCCGCAGTCGGCGCTACCTCGGCCGCACCAAACTGCGTAAATACGACCACCGTGCCACCCAGCTGGACAACCATAAGTGGTACGACCAATTGTGGTGCGGCGAGCCTGTTCTAAGTCTAATTGCATCCGAAAAGGCCCGCGCTCGGCGGGCCTTCTTTTTGGGGTCTTTGTCTACCATCACTAGGGCCTCGGCGTCCCAATAGACGTAATGTAGTGGGTTAGCAACCGCGGTTCCAACAAACCTTCACCTCCGCAATGTGCCACTCTACCTTCATGTTGGGTGGCGGCGGTCCCAGCGATGAGGCTACGGCAAATACAAGGGTTCACACTCGTCGAGATCGCCATAGTACTGGTCATCATCGGCCTGCTGCTAGGAGGCCTTCTCAGAGCCGCGGAGCTCATAACCAGCGCGCGTGTCCGCGAACTGATCTCGCAGCAGGCCGGTATCAGGGCCGCGTACTACGGCTTCCTGGAGCGTTTCCGCGCGATCCCGGGAGACTACTCGCAAGCGACGTTCAACATTGCTGGCGCCACCCAGAACGGCAATGGTAACGGCCAGATTGAAATATCCACTACTCCGAACGAGTCCATCTTGGCGTGGGAACATCTGTCACGGGCGGGTTTCCTGGCTGGAACCTACACCTACAATGCAACGGAGTCCGACACGACCAGCTTGAAGAATCGATACGGAGTCTATCTACAGCTCGTATACGACGGCATTTACGGAGCCGGAACTGTGGCCATGCCGAATCCGCTCAAACACAACATCAAGAGTGGTTCACAGATTCCGGTGGACATCGTAGCGGAAATGGATCGCAAGATTGACGATGGTGCGCCCAATACCGGGACTTTCCAATTCTCCCGATATCGAGGCAACGGTGCCTCCGCACCCACCGACGGATCGACCGTCGCTCCTGCCTGCACCAGCGCGACAACGCCGACCGGGATCTGGAACTCCATCAACGGCAGCAGCAACTGCGGCGGCGCCAGCCTGCTGTAAACTCGAACGAAGTCCGCGGTAGAATGGCTGCCGTTTCATGCGCACATTTTCCCTTTCGGCAGCTTAGCAATGGTGGAGAATTCCGGCCGTACCCTGGTGTGCAGCGTGCTGTTTATCGACATCGTCGAGTACTCAAAGCAGTCGGTTGCCGAGCAGCTGCAGTTCAAGCAGGCATTTAACCGCGTGCTCGCCGGCGCGCTCGAAGCGGTCGCGACGCGCGACCGGGTGTTACTCGACACCGGCGACGGCGCGGCGGTAGCCTTCCTCGGAGACCCTGAGGATGCGCTCTTCGTCGCCCTCGCGATCCGTGATGCTCACCTGTCGGTCCGCATGGGAATCAACCTCGGCCCGGTACGCCTGGTGAAGGACCTCAACGGGCAGGTAAACATCATCGGCGACGGCATCAACGTAGCGCAGCGGGTGATGAGCTTTTCCGAGCCCGGGCAGCTACTGGTATCGCGCTCGTTCTATGAGGTTGCGTCCCGCCTGTCGAATGACTACGCCGAACTGTTCACGCACGAGGGCTCGCGCACTGACAAGCATGTGCGCGAGCATGAGGTGTACTCGGTCACCGTGGATTCACGGGCCGATCGCCGTATCGCAATCGAATCACGGAGGCAAACGCGGGGCGACGCTGATCGTCAATCCCCCGATACCCTGCTCACAACGCCTAGTCCTAATGAGAATATTGCGAATCAGCCTGCTCAGGTTTTTGATGCGGGAGCAAACCTCATCATCTCCGGATACAGCAGATCAAGCGTTCAGGATGTATTGAATAAGCTCGCGGATAGCGGACCGCGAGTGATTTCGCCGATCACGCAGGTCAACAATAAGTGGATGGCGACCTGTGAACACCCAAATGTGCCTGTAAGTGCCTGCAAAGTTGAAACGTTGGGACATAGGCGAATCGTGACTGGACCAACCCGCGAGGCCGTCTCTGCGAAAGTCGAAGAATTGGTCCAGTTCGGCGCGATCCTTGTCCGCGACATCCAATCTGCAAACGGCGTGTGGATAGCAATTTGCGAAACCGACGGGTCCGTGCGTTAATTGTGAACTGTGGAAGTTCGGGTGCGACCATATCGCAGCGGCGCCCCTACCAGGACAGCACCAAGACGCGCAGATTTAAATTCAACGTCCCTGCAAAAGCGCACCAGTTGCAGAGGCAAGGCTGAACTCCAGTCCGATGCTGAACATCAGGAACACCAAACCGAATTCGGCGAGGTAGCGCGTTTCCCCGCTGTCGGGTACCAGCCCCAGGGTGCGCGGCCCGATGACAGTGCCGACCAGGACTTAGCCCAGCAGGGCCGGCAACTTGAGCACCCTGAAGATCACCACGACCAAGACGGCCGTGGCGAGCAGGATCAGCACGAGTTGCAGAATTCCGTGGCTCGCGGGCAGCGGAATTTCGCGAGACGTTGCGAAATGCTGCAGGCAGATCGCCTCAAGAGAACTCTTACACAGGATTTTTCCGGCTCTTCGAGATACACGCGGAGTAGCTCGCGCGATGCCATGGGTTATACTCCATCACCATGACGGCACTGGGAAAGATCGCACCGGCGCAGGCGATCACGTTGGGTCGACGGGTGCTCGAGATCGAGGCACGCGCCGTGGTGAAGCTGTCGGAGCGGCTCGATGACAGTTTCGTGCGCGCACTCGAAATCGTGCTCGGTTGCAGCGGCCGCGTCGTGGTGAGCGGAATCGGCAAGTCCGGCCACATCGCCCGCAAGATTGCATCCACCCTGGCGAGCACCGGCACTCCCGCATTCTTCGTCCACCCGGCCGAAGCTAGCCACGGCGATCTCGGCATGGTTACGCGGGAAGACGTGATGATCGCCCTGTCGAATTCGGGGGAGAGCGCCGAGCTTCTGGTGATCGTCCCGCTGATCAAGCGCCAGGGCGCCAGGCTGATCGCCATCACCGGAAATCCGCGCTCGACGCTGGCCGCCGAGGCCGACGTCCACCTCGACGCGAACGTCGCCGAGGAAGCCTGCCCTCTCGGGCTTGCCCCAACCGCTAGCACCACGGCAGCGCTCGCGCTCGGCGATGCGCTCGCGGTTGCGCTGCTGGAAGCGCGCGGATTCGGCGAGGAAGATTTTGCCCGCTCCCATCCCGGCGGCAGCCTCGGCCGGCGTCTACTCACCCATGTCTCGGATGTCATGCGCACCGGTGAGGCGATTCCGCGCGTGTCGGATAACGCGTCGCTTTCCGACGCGGTGCTGGAGATGTCGAAGAAAGGAATGGGCATGACGGCCATCGTGGATCACGGCGATCGTCTTGTCGGCATCTTCACCGACGGCGACCTGCGGCGCACGCTGGACAAACTCGGCGATCTGCGCCTGCAGAGAGTGAGCGCAGTCATGACTCCTCGTCCGCGCACGATCCGGCCCAATCAGCTCGCCGTGGAAGCGGTGCAACTCATGGAGGAGTACAAGATCACCCAGCTGCTTGCTGTGGACGCCGACACGAGGCTGATTGGCGCGCTTAACATGCATGACCTGATGCGTGCAAAAGTCATATGAGAGTGGTCGCGTCCCTGCGGCGCCTTGACCGACGCGGACTCTGATCGATGAACAAACGGCTGATCGCGCGCGCTCGTCGCATCCGTCTTGCGATTTTCGACGTTGACGGCGTGCTGACCGATGGCGTGCTGCATTTCAGCAAGCACGGCGAGCAGATCAAGACATTCAACATCCTCGACGGCCTCGGGCTGAAAATGCTGGCTGCAAGCGGTGTAGGATTGGCTTTGCTGTCCGGGCGCAAAGCATCCATGGTCGCGCTGCGCGCCAGGGAAACGGGTATCGCGCACGTGCTGCAAGGCAGAAGCGACAAGCTCGAGGCCTATCACGGCCTGCTGCGCAAGCTCAAGCTCGCCGAAGAGGAAACTTCATTCATGGGGGACGATCTGCCCGACCTTCCGGTGTTACGCCGATGCGGCTTGGCTTTCAGCGTGCCGGACGCGCTGCCGATCGTCCGCAGCCACGCCCACTATGTCACCGAGAATGCGGGGGGCCGCGGAGCGGTTCGCGAAGCCTGCGAGTTCCTGATGCGCGCACAGGGAACTCTGGAAGCCCAACTGGCGACTTACCTGCGATGAACGACAGACTGGTCGCCTGGTCTCCGCTGATCCTGCTGGCGCTGCTCGCGGCGCTGACGTTCTGGCTCGATCGCAAAGTCCAGCCGCCGGCGCGGCTGCCCGACGGTAGCACGCGGCACGACCCGGATTTTTACGTCGAGGGCTTCTCGGCGATGAAGATGAACCCGGACGGAACGCGCCGCTACGCGCTGTCGGCAAAGCGCATGGTGCACTACCCGGATGACAACAGCACCCACCTGGAACTGCCGCGTCTGGTTTACTTCGACTACGAGCGCGCCCCGGTGACGGTGCGTTCCGATACTGCGGAAGTGGCACACGGCGGGGAGGATGTGTTTTTCAACGGCGACGTTCAGGTTGTGCGCTCTGCCTACGCAAGCAACGCCGAGCTCGGCATGTTCACCAGCTTCCTGCATGTGATCCCCGACAAGGATCTTGCCAAGACCGACAAGCCGGTGAGAATGGTGGAAGGAAACTCCACGGCCAACTCGGTTGGCTTAGAATTCGATAATCGGAGCCGCCAGATCAAGCTGCTGTCGGAGGTCAAGGCCAGTTATGAAGTTCCCAAGCGCGTACAAAAGAGACTTTCCCGACCGTAGGCTGGCGCGAGCGCTGGTCTGCGCCGCGCTCGCCTGCGCGATGAATGCGCCCGCCGCGCTGTGGGCCGAGCGCGCGGATCGCGAAAAGCCGGTCAATCTGGAGGCCGATCGCGTGGACCTCGACGACGCCAAGAAAGAGGCGGTGTTCGAGGGCAATGTGACGCTCACGCAGGGTACGTTGACGATCAAGGCCGACAAGATCATCGTCAAGCAGGATGCGGAGGGCTTCCAGTACGGAATTGCCTACGGCAGCCCTGCCCACTTCCGGCAGAAGCGCGAAGGCTTCGACGATTTCATCGAGGGTTTTTCCGAGCGCCTCGAATACGACGGCAAGGCCGACAAGGTGCAGATGTTCGCCAACGCACGCATCCAGCGCGGCCGCGACGAAGTGCGCGGCGACTACATTTCCTACAACGCGATTACCGAGTTCTTCCAGGTCATCGGTGGAGGCAAGACGGCGGCCACCCCGGGTAATCCGCAGGGCCGCGTACGCGCGGTGATCCAGCCCAAGGCCAAAGCCGCCGCGCAGCCCGGGGGCGCCACTTCGGTCGAGTTGGCGCCCTCCGAGACGTTGCAGCCGGCGCAACGCTGACGTTGCCACCGCCTGCTCCGGCAGCACAGGTTCCATCGAAACGTCGCTCATGAGTCAACTGCGCGCGGAGAGACTCAGCAAGCGCTACAAGGCGCGCACGGTGGTAAAGGACGTTTCTCTCGACGTATCCAGCGGCGAAGTTGTGGGACTGCTCGGTCCCAACGGCGCCGGAAAGACCACCTGTTTCTACATGATGGTCGGACTGGTTTCACTCGACGGCGGCGATCTTTATCTCGACCGGCAGGCGCTGACCCACACCCCGATCCATCGGCGCGCGCGCATGGGGCTGTCCTACCTGCCGCAGGAGGCCTCCATATTCCGCAAGCTCACCGTAGCGGAGAACATTCGCGCGGTACTGGAATTGCGCGAACTCGAGGAAGACCAGATCCGTGAACGACTCGATACGCTGCTGCACGACCTGCACATCGCGCACTTGCGCAACAGCCCGGCGATCAGCCTGTCGGGAGGGGAGCGCCGCCGCGTCGAGATCGCTCGCGCTCTTGCCACGCAGCCGCGCTTCATTCTGCTGGACGAACCGTTCGCCGGCGTGGACCCGATCGCCGTGCTCGATATCCAGAAAATCATCCGCTTCCTCAAGGATCGAGAAATCGGTGTCCTGATCACCGACCACAACGTCCGCGAGACCCTGGGGATCTGCGATCGCGCCTACATCATTAACGACGGCTCGGTATTGGCCGCCGGCAAACCCGAGGAAATCGTTTATAATGAAAGCGTAAGAAAGGTTTATCTGGGCGAGCACTTCAGGCTTTAACAGGGCCTGAAAGACCGTCCATTCGCCACTTGCGCCTGCGGCCCCCAGCCAATGAAGCATTCCCTGCAGCTCAAGCTGTCCCAGCACCTCACGCTCACGCCGCAGCTGCAGCAGTCCATCCGGCTTCTGCAGCTATCGACCTTGGAGCTTAATCAGGAAATCGAGACCTTCCTGCAGGAAAATCCGCTTCTCGAGCGCGACGAGGAGGAAGAGGAGGTCGCAACACTCCCGATCAATGGTGCTCCGCCAGCAGCCTCACCTGCGCCCGCCGAGTCCGCGCCTGCACCGGCGGAGACCGGATCTTCGGACGAACGCGCCGTCCCTGAAGGCGAGTGGTCCGTTGATGACGGTTACGGTTCTTTCAGCGGGCAGGATGCCGACGACGAGGCCGACCCGCCCCAGATCGCTGCGGAGCCGGCCAAGCTGCGCGACCATCTGTTCGGGCAGATCAACATCATGCAGATGCCGGACCGCGACAAGCGCATCGTCGCGTATCTGATCGACAATCTCGACGACGATGGCTTCATGACGCAGGATCTGGCCGAGCTCGCGGCGCTGTTGCCGGGAGAACTGGAGATCGGCGCGGAAGACCTGACCATCGCGCTGAAATATCTGCAAAGCCTGGATCCCCCGGGGGTCGGCGCGCGCTCTTTGAGCGAATCCTTGGCGCTGCAACTGGAAGCGCTGCCGAAGGACACGCCTAACCGCAAGGAAGCGCTGCAGATCGTGACGCAGCACCTCGATACCTTCGCCGCGCGCGACTATTTCAGGCTCAAGAAGCTTCTGCGCTGCGACGACGACACATTGCGCGGCATTCAAAGCCTGATCATCGGCCTCAACCCAAGGCCGGCCGCGAGCTTTTCCGACGGCGAGACGCGCTACGTCATTCCCGACGTGGTGGTGCGCAAGATCAAGGGCCTGTGGGTTGCGTCGCTCAACCCCGAGGCCATGCCGAAGCTGCGCGTCAATCGCATGTACGCCGACATTCTGCACCGCAACCGCGACGCGAGCTTCCAGCAGCTCGCCGGGCAGTTGCAGGAGGCCAAATGGCTCATCAAGAATGTTCAGCAACGTTTTGACACCATCCTGCGCGTTTCCCAGGCGATCGTGGACCGGCAGCGCCATTTTTTCGAACACGGCGAAGTGGCTATGCGCCCGCTGGTGCTGCGCGAGATCGCCGACACGCTGGGGCTGCACGAGTCGACCGTGTCACGCGTGACCACGCAGAAGTTCATGCTGACCGCGCGCGGCATCTTCGAACTCAAGTATTTCTTCGGCAGCCACGTAACCACCGAAACGGGCGGCGCCTGCTCCGCGACCGCCATCCGTGCGCTGATCAAGCAGCTGGTAGGCGAGGAAGACCGGCGCAAACCGTTGAGCGACAGTCAGATATCGGAGATCCTCGGCAAACAGGGAATCGTGGTGGCGCGCCGCACCATCGCCAAGTACCGCGAATCTTTGCAGATCCTGCCTGTCAATCTTCGCAAAAGCATCTGATCAACCAAGCATGAAGGGAAAGCCTATGAATCTTCAATTGTCCGGTCACCACCTCGACATCACCCCTGCCATCCGCTCCTACGTCACCGACAAACTTTCCCGAGTAACCCGCCATTTCGATCACGTCATCGACGTCAACGTCATCCTGTCAGTAAACAAGCTCGACCAGAAAATCGAGGCCAAGGTGCACGTGCGCGGCAAGGACATCTACGTCGAGTGCGTGGACGCTAACATGTATGCCGCAATTGATGGTCTGGTAGACAAGCTCGACCGACAGATCCTCAAGCACAAGGAAAAATCCGTCGACCATCATCAGGGTGAGGCTATCCGCAACAGGCCGATTGCACCGTAAGCATTCATCGCGTTTCCAGGACATCCGGCATGAGTCTGCTATCGAAGTTGTTACCTGTTGCAAACGTCATTCTCGATCTGGATGTCACGAGCAAGAAGCGGGTGTTCGAGCACGTCGGACTATTGTTCGAAAATGCGCTTGGCGTCGGCCGCGGCCAGGTATTTGACGCGGTGTTCGCGCGCGAGCGGCTGGGCTCTACCGGTCTGGGCCATGGCATTGCCATTCCGCATGGCCGCATCAAAGGTTTGCGAGAAGCGGCGGGAGCGTTCGTGCGCACCAAGGCGCCGATACCTTTCGAGGCGCCCGACGGCAATCCGGTGCAACTGATCTTCGTGCTGCTGGTACCCGAAAAAGCGACCGATCTGCACCTGCAGATACTCTCGGAGCTGGCGCAGATGCTCAGTGACAAGGAAATGCGTGCGCAGTTGACGGCATTGCCGGATGCGCGAGACGTACAACGACTCATCAGCGAATGGGAGCCCCATGCCCCAGGTCAGCGTCGCGCAGCTGTTTGAGGAAAATGCCGACGCGCTCAAGCTCGCCTGGGCATCCGGGCCGCGCGATCCCTCGCCCTTTCTCGACAGCAGCGAGATCAATCACGCCTCGCAGGGACTCATCGGGCACTTGAATCTGGTTCATCCCAACTGGATTCAGATCTTCAGCCGCACCGAAGCCGCGTACTTTTCCTCGCTCAGCGAACAGTCCCAGCGGGAGGCGCTGTCCCGGCTCGCCGTAAGCGGCCTGGCCTGCATCATCCTCAGCGACCAGGAGAAAGCGCCGCTGACGCTCGCCGAGTTCGCCACCTCCCGCAATGTCCCGATGCTCGCCTCGCCCCTGCACAGCTTGCAGATCATCTGGGTGGTGCGCACTTATCTGGGACGGGCGCTGGCAGAATTCGTCACCCGCCATGGCGTTTTCCTGGACGTGCTCGGCATGGGGGTACTGATCACCGGCGAAAGTGGCGTTGGAAAAAGCGAATTGGCGCTGGAACTCATTTCCCGCGGCAGCGGTCTGGTTGCCGACGACGTGGTCGAGCTGTATCACATCGCGCCGCAAACGCTTGAAGGGCGCAGTCCTGAACTGCTGAAGGATTTCCTCGAAGTAAGAGGGTTGGGGATGCTCAACATCCGCACCATTTTCGGCGAGACCGCGGTGCGCATCAGAAAGAACCTGAAATTGATCGTGCAGCTGGAGAAACCTGTTGGCGGCGTGATTCCCGGGCTCGAACGCCTGCCGCTCAACGCCAGTTCGGAAGACATCATGGGCATCAACATCCGCAAGGTCGTGTTGCCGGTCGCCGCTGGCCGCAACCTCGCCGTGCTGGCGGAAGCGGCGGTTCGCAATTATGTCCTGCAACTGCGCGGAATCGACAGCACCCAGGAGTTCATACAGCGTCAGGAAAAGCAATTGAGCAAACGGGGCTAGAGCGTCCTGTTCCGCTGATTCGCGGATCGGCGCCATGCTGTGTTACGAGTCTTCGCCGTGCGTGCCGGAGCGCGGAAGAGGGCCCCTCTGGGGATCTGACCGCGTAGACTCGCGTAAGGGCGGTGGTCGACACGCTATTGGCCGGTGGCACGGCCGCATCCCCGCGGGCGGGGTCCCTGCTCCACGTTCCACCTGCCCCCGCCACTGTCGAAGACTCGTGCCCTGCCTGACACCGATTTCGCGGGTTTTCTTATCGATAGTGGACTGCTGCCACATACAGATGATTTCAGCCTTCCAACGTTCGCCCGTCGCCCCACGAATCAGCGGAGCAGGACGCTAGCATTTATGCGGCTCATCGTTATCAGCGGCCTGTCCGGATCCGGAAAGAGCATCGCGCTGAACGTTCTGGAAGACAGCGGCTATTACTGCGTGGATAACCTTCCGGCAAAACTGTTGATTGGGCTCACGCAGTTTCTTGCCCAAGAGTACCAGCAGCGCGTAGCCGTCAGCATCGATGTGCGCAGTGGGGCGACGCTGTCCGACCTGCCCGGATATCTGCTGCAGCTCCGCGGGAACGGCGTCGACCTGCATCTGGTTTTCCTCGACGCCAAGACCGACACCCTGGTCAAACGGTTCTCCGAGACCCGCCGACGGCATCCGCTCGCGCACGAGGAACGCACGCTGCCGGAATGCATCGAGCGCGAGCGCGAACTGCTCGCCGACATCGGCGATCTCGGCCATCGTATCGACACCAGCGATCTCAATCCCAATGCATTGCGGGCCTGGGTGAAAGATCTGCTGGACTTGGGTGAGTCCGGGCTGACGCTTCTGTTCCAGTCCTTTGGCTTCAAGCACGGCATCCCGCTGGATGCCGACATGGTGTTCGACGTGCGTTGCCTGCCCAATCCCCATTACGACCCGGAGTTGCGCCCCCTGACCGGAAAGGACACACCGGTGATCGCGTTTCTGCAGGCGGACGCCAACGCGCGCAGCATGCTTGCGGACATCCGCGACTACGTCGAAAAATGGTTGCCGTGCTTCGTGCGCGACAATCGCAGTTATCTGACGGTGGCGATCGGTTGCACCGGCGGCCGGCACCGATCGGTCTACTTCGCCGAGAAATTGGCAGCGTACTTCCGCGCCAGCCGCGCGGTGCTGGTCCGGCACAGGGAATTGACCACGTGAGTATTTCCGCATCCGCCGTCGCGGTACGGGCGAGCAAGGCGCGCCGCGCTGTGGAGCCACTCTCGGCTGCCGGCGAAGCCGCGCGATGAACCTGCGCACTATCACGCTCGCCTTTACCGGTGCTTCGGGCATGCCCTACGGGGTGCGCCTGCTCGAATGTCTGCTCAAAGCGGACCTGCGCGTACACCTCCTTTACTCGCAGGTTGCACAGGTCGTCGCACGCCAGGAGATGGATCTCGCTTTGCCCGCCCGCGCCAAAGAGGCTGCCGAGTTCTTTGCCACACGTTTTGCCGCGCATCCCGGGCAACTACAGGCATTCGGCCGTGAGGAGTGGTTTGCGCCGGTCGCTTCAGGCTCGAACCCGCCTGACGCAATGGTAGTCTGCCCCTGTTCCATGGGTACGCTCTCGGCTATCGCCGCGGGGCTTGCGGACAACCTGATCGAACGCGCCGCGGATGTCACCTTGAAGGAAGCGCGCAAGTTGATACTGGTGCCGCGGGAAACACCGCTTTCCGCGATCCATCTGGAGAACATGCTCAAGCTGGCGCGCGCGGGGGCGGTGATCCTGCCTGCCAACCCGGGCTTTTATTACCACCCGCAGACGCCGCAGGACCTGGTGGATTTCGTGGTCGCGCGCGTGCTCGACCATCTCTGCGTTGCGCATTCGCTGATGCCCCGTTGGGGCGAACCCGCCGAGTCAGGCGACTGACGCGGGTGCGGCATTCGCATGAGGCACAGAGAGCATCCGAACGGGAAATTTACTTCAGCGAGTCAAGACACGAATCGCACCCGTACCCTAACGCCTCAGAAGCGGATCAAGGCACGAGATTCCAAATACCGCGTGAATGCTTAGGTTGCATCCCTATGTTCTTTTTCTCTGTGCCTCCGTGCCTCTGTGGCAAGAAAATGACGTCGATCCCGATCCTTCCGCTCAACACCGTGCTCTACCCCGGTGGTTTGCTGCCGCTCAAGATCTTCGAGCAGCGTTATCTGCAAATGACCCGGGACTGCCTGCGCGACGCAACGCCCTTCGGAGTATGCCGTATCAGGGAAGGCGCGGAAGTAGGCATGCCGGCGTTGCCGGAATCAGTCGGCTGCACCGCCGTAATCGTCGAATGGGAGATGCCTCATCTGGGGGTGTTTCACCTCAAGGCCCGGGGCCAGCAGCCGTTTCTTATCCGCGACCAGACCACGCAGTCGAGCGGCCTTATCCGCGCCGAGATCGAGATGCTTGAGGAGGTTCCGGGAAGCGCGCACGAGGAAGCGCTGGTGCTGTGCCGCCGGGTACTCGAGCAGATCGTCGGCCGTCTCGGTACCGAGTATTTCTTTCTGCCGCTCGCGTACCACGATCCGCGCTGGGTGAGTTACCGGTTGGCGGAAGTCCTGCCGCTTGCCCCCGAGGAGAAGCAGGCGCTGCTTGAGATCCGCGACGACCGCGAACGGCTGATGCGCCTGTACGGGCTTTTGAAGTCGTCCGTATGACGGGCATCAAACACTGTCGCGAAGCCGGCGCAGGATCCTGCGCACCGGTGCCGGGACCGCCGCACCGATCGCATCTTCAACCGTCAACCACACCTGGCCCGGCGACTGTGCGCGCGGCGCAATCCGCGTCACGCGCAGCAGCAGCGGCGTGATGTTGAGCGCGAAGTGGGTGAAGCCATGACGCATCGCCGGCAAGGCCCCGCCGCCCTTGACTGTGGCACCGAAGCGGACTCGCGATAGCGTTGCCGCCTGCGATACATCGCTGACTTCGGGGAAGCTCCACAAGCCACCCCAGATCCCGGGTTCCGGGCGCTTTTCCAGCAGGACTTCGCCGTTGCGCTGCAGGATCAGCATGACCGTGGATTTCTCCGGCACGGGTTTTCTCAGCCGCGGCGACGGCAGTTCGGAGATACGGTTCTCACGCCTGGCGACGCACTCATCCCCTAGCGGGCAGGCCTCGCAACGCGGTCGGCGGCGAGTGCAGATGCCGGCGCCGAGATCCATCAACCCTTGCGTGTACGGCTCGACGTCGCGCTCGGGCAACAACCCGGCGGCAAGTTCCCACATGCGCTTCTTGATTTTAGTCTCGCCGGGAAAGCCTGAGATGCCGAAGCAGCGTGCCAGCACACGCTTGACGTTGCCGTCCAGGATCGGCTCGCGGGCGCCCGAGACGAACACCGCAATCGCGGCCGCGGTCGATCGTCCGATTCCCGGTAACGCAGCAATCGTCTCGAAATGCTCCGGGAATGCGCCACCATGCTGTTCGACGACGATGCGCGCGGCGCGGTGGAGATTGCGGGCACGAGCGTAATAACCGAGCCCGCTCCATAGCGCCAGTACGTCGTCATGGTCGGCGGACGCCAGGCTGGCGACATCGGGGAATCGGGTAATGAAGCGCTGGAAATACGGGATGACTGCGGCGACTTGGGTCTGCTGCAGCATGATTTCGGAGAGCCAGACCGGATAGGGATCGCGCGTGCCCTGCCACGGCAGATCATGGCGTCCATGCTGGCGTTGCCAGGCAATGACACGCTCGGCGAATGGGCTCATCCCGGGATCGCTGCTCAGAACAGCTTCTTCAGCTTTTCCTTGAGTTTGTCTTCCGGCCGCGACGGCGTCGGCGATCCCCCGCCCGTGGTGGGCGCTGCCTCCCCAGCTGGCTCCGTCGCCCCTTGCAGCCTGGACTTGATCTGGTCTTTGAGCTTGCCCTTGAGTTCTTCTTTTTTGGCCTCGAGCTGCCGCTTGGTGCTGTCCGAGAACGCGGAGCCGAATTCGAATTTGTATTTGAGCGCAGTGAACGGACCCGAAGCGCGCACCGGGAGCGTCAGCCCGCGGCTGTCGGCGAGGTCTTTTCCGCCCTGGCCGGTGCTCGTCGCCACTGGCGTCGCCTTTGCCAGGTAGTTCAGGCTGCCCTCTGCGATGTTGATGTCACCTATGCCTGTGAGCCGCAGGAACGGGGACTTCACCAGCAAATCGTCGTTATGGGCCACGCCCTCGCGGATGAGGAAACTGGCGCTCAACTCGGAGAAATCGGTCTTTTCGCCGGCGGCTGCGGCCTGCTCGGAATCGCGCGCACCGCCGGTAAACATCGCTTTGGCGCTGCGCAGCGACTGCGCCAGGTTGATGCCCTTGAGTGCGCCGTCCTTGAGGCTGAGCACCGCGGTGCCATTGAGCGACTTCTTGATCGCGTTCACAGTGTTGCCGGTAGTGGTAACGCCGAGCGCGACGTTGCCGCGTCCCTCGAGCAGGTCCTGCTTCAACGCGTCGCGCAGTAGCGGGCCGATCGATACTCCGGTGAGGTTCTGCTTGATTGCGAGCTGGTTGTTGTTGGCGTTGACCGAGGCCGATCCCTTGGCGCTGCCCTGATAGAGGTTGGCCGATAGCGGATTCACCTCCAGTCTGCCAGCAGTGGCCTTGACGTCCATCCGCAGGTTCTGCGCCTTCACGTTCGATGCGACCAAGGCGTCGATGCGCAGGCTGCCGGCCAGGTTGAGTTTCCTGATCGGCGAAAAATCGATCGGTTGCTCGTCCTGTGGGGCCGATGCCGGTTCGGCGCTCGCCGTCTTTTTCTCGGTCGCCGGTAAATAGCGATCCACGTTGAGCTTGTCGATGGCGATGTCGAAGCGGGTGAAGGGTGCCGCAAAGTTGGTCAGGTCGACTCTGGCCTTGACGTTGCTTTCGTCGAACCGGGTGCTCAGATCGGCGCTCACCGTCTGTTTCCTCAAGTCGACGCGAGCCGTGCCTGCCAGCGGCATTTTCTGTTTCTTCATCGGCAACGCCGGCGAGGCCACATCGAATTCGCCCGCAAGCCTGGGCAGTTCGAAAAGCTGCGTTTCGAGGTCAGCCACGATCGGCGTCGAAAGTGTGGCCTTGAGCGCGTTGTTCCCCTGTCTGGTGTCCACGTCTATCAGGAATTCACGGACCTGCAACGCTTTGGCGGACCCCTCGACGCCGGAGAGTTTGATATTCAGGCCTGCTTCGAGCGGACCCTGCGCGCTGACCGATGCAGTCAGCACCACCGCCGAGAAACTGCGATTCTCCGGGTCGGCGGTAACGCTTCCGGCGCACTGCAGCTTCACCTCCATCTTCGGTTCCGATGTCGTGAAGGCCGCAGCCAGCTCGAATTTGACCGGCATCCTCGAGGCCACCCGTCCGGTTTCCAGGTTGAGGTCCGATAGCGCGTACTCGGCGCCGGCCGTTTCATCTTTCCAGCTCACCGCGGCCTTGCTCACCTTCACGCCATCGATATCGAACTTGATCGGGGCGGTAGCCGTGGATGGCGGCACCGGCGCGGACACGGCTGCCGCGGCTTCCTCCGCTC
>JACXTT010001523.1_pt1 | contig 38464 bp, 34 predicted proteins | sample 9270951 | NCBI WGS metagenome assembly JACXTT01 (sample SAMN15532306, study PRJNA645909) | rock metagenome | isolation source: weathered quartz diorite | place: Puerto Rico | collected 2017-06-21
AGCGGCGGAAGTGCGCTACCAGATGTGCAACGACCGGCTTTGTCTGCCGCCGGTGAAGCGCCGGGCGGCGGCTGCCCTGACCATCGATGCTGGCGCAACGGCCGCGGCGGTCCAGATTCCGGCGGGATACACGGAAGTCAGGCCGGGGACGGCCCCGCCGCCCGTCAAAGCGCCCTCGGATTCGCAGGAGCTTGGATTTTTCCTTTTGACCGCGTTCGGATTCGGCCTGGCCGCGATCTTTACGCCCTGCGTATTCCCCATGATCCCGATCACGATGTCCTACTTTCTGAACCGGCCCTCGGGATCGCGGCGCGAAAGCATCATCCAGGCAGCAATTTTCTGCGCAGGGATCGTCGTTTTGTTTTCCGGCCTGGGCCTGGCGGCGACGGCGGCGCTGGGCCCGTTCGGCATCGTGCAATTGGGCTCGAATCCATGGGTCAACGGCTTCATCGCCGCGATATTCCTGGCCTTCGGCCTGAGCCTGTTGGGCGCATTCGAGATCACCATCCCATCCCCGGTATTGACGCGACTCGACCGCGTGTCGCAGAAGGGCGGAACGGCCGGCACGCTGGTGATGGGGCTGACCTTCTCGCTGGCGTCGTTCGCCTGCGTGGGGCCATTTGTCGGAACTCTGCTGGCGGGGTCCTTGCAAAGCGGCGGCACGCGGCCGCTCCTCGGGATGCTGGCGTTTGCCGCGGGCCTCGCGCTGCCTTTCTTTCTTCTCGCAATTTTTCCGTCTTATCTGACGAAAATGCCCAAGAGCGGGGGTTGGCTGGCACGGGTCAAAGTCGTGATGGGCTTCATCATTCTGGCGGCCATGCTCAAGTATGTTTCGAGCGTTGACCAGGTCCTGCAGTGGAATTTCCTCACGCGCGAGCGGTTCCTGGCGCTATGGATCGTGTTATTTGCCATGGCGGGGCTATATCTGTTGGGCTACGTGCGGCTGGAGGGAGTTTCCAAAGACGAGCCGCTGGGCCTGTGGCGGCTCATGATCGGGATAAGCCTGATTGGCTTCGCGATCAGCCTGATCCCCGGGATGTTCGGCGGGGGGCTGGGAGAGCTGGACGCCTATGTGCCACCGCCATCGAGTGCATCAGGCTTCAGCGCCAGCGGCGGCGAAGCCTCTCTGGTGTGGATGAAGAACCAGTTTCCGCAGGCGCTCGAGACGGCGAAGCGTGAGGGAAAGTTAGTATTTGTAAATTTCACCGGGTATGCGTGCACTAATTGCCACTGGATGAAAGGCAATATGTTCACAAAGCCCGAAATTCGATCGACAATGCGAGGTTTCGTATTGGTGGATTTGTACACCGATGGAACCGACGAGGCTTCGCGTCAGAATCAGGAATTCGAAGAGAAGACATTCGGTACTATTGCTATTCCGTACTATGCCATCTTTGATAGTGGGGGTAAGGTTCTGGCAAGCTTTCCGGGCCTGACGCGCAATCCACCGGAGTTTCAGGCGTTTCTGAACTCGGCGAGGGCGCCGGCGCTGTAGATTCCCCAGATTCGATTTCCTTGTATTAATATCCATTTTCTGGCAATATTGTTTGATTAATTATTCGCCATTAGGCGAACGAGCCATTTCAGAATGAGCAGAGCAGTGTCCCGAAGAGAGGACGGGATGCCGCTGGCGGTCCCGGTCTGCCAGTGGAGCTTCGAACGGGAGCGCCAATTTCATTACATCGGCGGCGCTTCGGCCGCGTTGTTCGGGCGAGTCCCGGAAGAGTTGGTCCGCAGCAGCGTTTCGATCATCGACGATCCTAATGGAAGCTGGGCGGCGCGGCTGGACCGTCTGTTCTCTGGCAATACCGCGTTAGAGGAATGGACCGTGCCGGTTTCAGACGGCAGGTACATCATCGTGCATGTTCCCGTCCGTGCGAACGGAGCCGTGCACTATACGGCCGGTTTCGCCTACCCGGATGGCCATGAGATACCGGCTGCGCCCGAGTTGGAGTTGGCGGCGCGGGCAGCGTTGCAGGCGCTGGAGACAGAGCGCGAGCGAACAGCCCGTTTCCTCCACGATGTCGTGGCGCAATGCCTGAGCAGCACCGGATTGCAACTCGAGCTGCTACGTATCGAACTGGAAGCCGGCAGCCATGGAGTGCGAGGCCACACTACCGAGATCCAGCGCAGACTGGATGAGGCTCTGAAGCAAGTCAGAGCATTCAGCGCAGAGCCCGATCTGCATTTGGGCGGATGACAATCCATGGCGTTCCGAGACGAACACCGCATGCGCCGCGGTAGAATCGATCGGAGACGTGGACCAGCAGGCGGTGACGATGCTGATCCAGGAAAATGAGCAGTGGTCGCCCGAGTGGCTGGCATTCCGGTCCTGATCCTCTGCGCGTGCTTGGGGTGCCTGGCGCAGCAGCAGAAGCCGGACGAACTGGTTATCAAAACGGAATCGGCGGCTGTGTCGGTGGACGTGATCGTTACGGACCACAAAGGCCATCACGTGCAGGGACTGTCCGCTAGCGACTTCAAACTGTACGAAGACAATACACCGCAGAAGATCGCCTCGTTCCTGCCGCCGCCGGCACGAGCTGAGCTGCGCCGGGCGGCCGGCAGCCCCGCGGTGACCACTCCGGCATCGCAGGCCGCCGGATCCGAACCGGGACCAGCGCCCCAGCTCATCACGCTGGTGATCGATACCGGCGATCTGCAGTTCGAGCATCTGAAGCAGGCATGCGTGGCAGCGTCCAAATTCGCGGAGAGAACCATCGCCGCGGGAAACATGGTGGCGGTCTATTGGGTGGATACGAGCCTTCACCTGGCGGCACCTTTCACGCAAGACCGGCAAAAAGTTACCGATGTGCTCATGAGGATGGGCAACCGCGCGCCTTTCGGACGGCTGTCGGCGCGAGAGGCGGATCTCACGCAAACCGGCATTGCCGATCTGCTCGGCAGCATCCGCCCGGTTCCGCAGCCGACTCCCGGAGATGGGAAGAAAGGGGGGCGCAGCACTTCGGAGCAGGTCCTCCAGGAGGAACAGAACCGGGAGGCCATGCAAGAAATGAAGATGGCTATGAGCTGGCAGGTCATAGCGAGCTCGTTTCAGGCGCGCGCGGTGTTTGTGGCGCTGCGCGCTCTGGCCGTGGGGTATCGCTCACTGCCCGGCCGCAAGAGCGTGGTGGTGTTCTCCGGGGGCTTTCCGCACTCGAAGCTTGCGGAATCCGAGATGCAGGCCGTGATCGACGCAGCGAACCGGGCGAACGTAGCAATCTATGTGATCGACGCGTCCGGCCTGAACTCCGGGCGGAGCGGGGCTCTGTTGAGCGCCGACAAACAGACTCCCGACATTACTGACGGCCGGGCAGCAGTGCAGAGCATCTCGAAAATGAGGGATAAGGACTCGCAGTCCGGCGGAATCAACCGGTACGAGTGGGCGCAAACGCTGGGATCGGACCTGCGCGGTGACCTGGGGCTGGTGGCGGACAAAACCGGCGGCTTTCTGGTCAAAGACACCAATGATTTCGGGCCGGGACTCGATCACGTACAGGAGGACTCAAGCGAGTTCTACACGCTGGTGTACTATCCCTCGAACCACAATTACGATGGCGCGTTTCGCAGCATCAAAGTGGAACTCGCCGAGCGCGGTTACCATGCACGATATCGTCAGGGCTACTGGGGGCTTCCGCCGGGCCGCGAAGTGATGATGACGCCGGCGGCGGCGCAATTGCTGGCGGCCGTCGAATCGGGAGAGCGCAAGCCGTCGTTTATGCCGCAATTGAACGCCGCTATAGTAACGGCCGCGGGCGGACGTTTCGCTGTTTCGGCCGCCGTTTCCATGCCCGGCAAGGTAGTACGTTTCGATAAATCGAAGGACCAGTACGCGGCTGCCGTGACCGTGCTGCTGGTGGCGCGCGATGCGCAAGGCCAGCTTCTCTCGGTTCACGAACGCTACGCCGACGTCGCGCTGGGCCGCGGCGAGCGCGAGGAGTTTTCCGCCAAGACGTTCAACATGCAGGGGCACGTCCCGATCCCGGAGTTGGAATCTGTGAGCGTCGAAGCCATCGTCCGTTTTGCGGATGGGACGGTCGGGGTGAGCGAAAAAAAGCAGATCGATCCCGTCCCGAGTTCTTCAAACTTGCGCGTCACGGGCCTGGTGCTATCCGATCGCGAGGAGGACTCGGAATGCAGCGACGATCCGATGGATCCGCTTTGCGTGAAAGGCGTGCGGCTCTCACTGCCGGCGCAGCCGCAATTTGCGCGGTCTACCAAGCTCTGGGTCTTTTTCAGCCTGCTCGGAGTGAGCCTGAACGACGCGCAAAGGCCGGGGCTCGGCGTCTCGTTCGGCCTGCGATCAGGAGACACGCTGAGCCGCTTCGTTCCCGCGCAGGTGCAAGCCAGCGGGGGCAGCGTTCCCCACGCCTACACCGTGCTGGCGGCCTTCGATCTACAGGCGCTCGAGCCCGGCAAATACACGCTAGAGATGACGGCGGAAGATAAGATCCAGGGCGCACGCGCGAGCGAGCACGCGGAGTTCGCGGTCGAATAGGACACAGCGCGGATTATTTGTGATGTTGCGCCTGATTCTGAATGGCCGGATGTCGGCGATCTGGCGGCGCGAGATCGCAAAACGCTACGGCGTAAAGGGGAGAATATCCGTGTTGATCGATGGCCTGCCGCATGTCAGCAACGCGCGTTATACGTCAAAGTGGATTCCAACAAAACCGTTACTAAACGCCTGGCGACTACTCGCGGTGATCACCGCGGGATCTAACTTAGCGCCACGCGGCAAGCCACTTGGGAAGGTCGGCAACCAGATTCTGCATCACGCGACCTGTATTGTTCTGGAATAACTGCAGATTTCCTTGCGCTTCCGCCTTGTCCGGATTCACCAAGTCGGTGACACCACGCAGGATCAGTACCGGGGTGGCATTCTTGTGTGCGACCCATGCTATGGCGCCCGATTCCCAGTCGGCAACGACGGGCTGGTAGGGAGCGTCCAGTTCCCGGAGACCGGCGGCCGTCAAGTCGCGGTCCGCCGAGTACATCGTCGCCTTGACGACTGGAACCGGGAGTCGAGCTAGCAACGGAAGCGAAGTGGAGTACTCAGCGATGGCCTCTTTCGAGTCACCGATTGCTTCCGCGATGTCGTAGATCACGACTTTCTCAACCGCCACAACGTCGAAGCGTTTGATGCGGCCTTCCACACCGCCGCACGTTCCGAGATTAATCAGCCGCGCCGGATGGAAATGATCGATCACGTACTGGGTGGATCCAGCGGCTGCCACCTTGCCCCATCCTCCTTGGAAAAAGAGCACGCGTTCCCCGTCGACATTAGTAAAGAAGTATTCGCCATAAGGAGAAGTTTTAATCGCCTCCGTTGCCAGGAGCGGCTTCAAGACCCGCCATTCGGTGTTGGCCGAAACCAGTACGGCGAAGTGCAGGTTCTTGGCAGCTGCCGTGCCGGTGAGGACGACAAGGACGGACATGCCGCTTGCAAATCCAGGAAAGACGCTCATAAAACAGATTCTAACTAGAGGTTGTCCGAACAGTACGTGGAATTCCAAGTTGGCGCACAACGCCCGTTGCTGCGATGTGCCCAGCAGAGGTTGCCGTCCAGGAGCGACCACCAGCGCAGGCGATCGCCCCACGTGGCCAGTTTGCGGCCGTCGAGCACGCAGCCGGCAATGCGCTCCTTGCCGAGTCTGGCAATGTCGCGCCTGACGAATGTCGGGGTCCCGGCGCCGAGGTTGGCGCACACCAACAGCAGCGCATTTGAAGTGCTATTCTACCCACCGTGGACCGGCTTCTGGATTTGCTCACCGGAAAAGATGCGAGCGTGCCGCTCGATCGCGCCGCTCTCGAGCTGGCGGCCATCGAATTTCCCGAGGTTGAGATAGAAACGGAAGCTTTCGTCTCCCTGCTGGACTCGCACGCGGCCGAACTGGGCGGGCGTCTGAGCGATGCCCATGACGGAGAGGCTTTTGTCCGCGCGGCTAACCAATATCTGTTTGACGAGCTGGGTTTCCACGGGAATGTGAGCGACTACTACAATCCTAGAAACAGCTGCCTGAACGAAGTGCTCACCGCGCGGACTGGCATTCCCATTACTCTGTCGGTCGTGTACATGGAGATCTCAAGGCGTCTGGGGAGGCCGGTGGAAGGCATCGGGTTGCCCGGCCACTTCATCGTGCGCTACGACGACGGGATGTACCGCACGTTCGTGGATACGTTCCACGGCGGGCGCCTACTGGGCCAGGAGGAGTGCTTCGAGCTGGCGCGTGAAGTTTCGCAGGTGGAGCTCGATCCTGATCCTAAATGGCTCGCGCCGGTAAGCAAGCGCGATCTGCTGCTGCGCATGCTGAGAAACCTGAGCGCGGCGTATGCGTCGCGGGGCCATACAGAAAAGGCGATCGAGACGCTCAACCTGCTGATCCGGGCCAACCCCGGCTCGGCCGATGAGTACCGCCAGCGAGGCATCCTCGAAGTGCAGGCCGGAAAGAACACCGCCGCCAAGCAGGATCTTGCGCGGTACCTGGAACTGACAGGATCAGGGGAAGATCGCGAACGAGCCCGGGCGCAGATTCAGAATATCCTGCGCTGGGTGGCGTCGATGAACTAGGGTGTCGCGGCGCCGGTGTTAGCTTGCACGGTGGCCGATTTGAGCTGCTGCAATTCTTCGAGAGTTTTCTGCCACTCACGGCGGTGCTTCTTGGTAGCGATGGGTCCGTTGAGATCGGTATAAAAGTCGAGGATTGCGGCTCGCAGTTCCGGAGCAACTCCGGTAAACCGCCGGCTGGCAAGTTTATCGAGCAGTGTCGCGTAAGCGTTGTCGGCCAGCGTGTAGACGCCGGCGCGCGTCGGCCGTCCGACGTCGAGGTTTTCATTAGGCAATCGCACGGAGCCGGCCTCGGTCTCTTGCAGTAGTTTCCGGTATCGCTCGAGCGTGGCATTGAAGCTGCGCATAAACAGCAATTCGGTTTGCTGGTTCGGCGGCTGAAACGACAGAGCGCGCAACGGTCCCACCTTGGGAATTAACCGGAAAAGGAACGCCAGAAGCCGGGGCAGGAATCCCAGGTGTTCGTACCGCGTGCCCCATTCCTTGTGGTAGCTCGAGCGGGAGAGGTTATACACGAACTTCTGGCGCGTCATGCCGGGTTTGTCGCGGATGATTTCCTTCTGTTTAGCGGCCCAGGCCGCCTTGGTCATGGTCGGCAGGACAGACTTTACGGAGTAACGGTAGGTGCCGAGGGCCAGATCGAGGTCGCCAAAGACATCCTTCAGTTCGACGCCGTAGGTCGCAAGAAACGCCCGCTCCAGAGCAGGTTTCGCCACTTCGAAGCCTATGAAGTCGTGATACGCCTCTGGCGCATAGTGGCCGTTCGCCACCTGCACCACGTCGAAGCCGAACTCGGTCTTGAGATGCGCGGCGGGGTTCTGAGCATAGGTGATGTCATTTCCATACCTGGCGCGCAGTTTCGGATACATAATCGCGACCGCAAGATTCACGGCAATGGGGTGCCCGTTGTTGTCGGCGGCGTAATGGGCCAGCGCCCCGAGCGCGAAAGCGTACTCGTTGATGTCCTGTGACTCGCGTATCAACGCTTCGACGAAATCGCCGCTCCGGACATAATGTACGAGGTCGCTGAAAAACTTTTTACCGAACGGATAATAGCCCATGTCCTGAATGATGCAGCCGCCGTAGGCATAGGCGTGGGCTTTGCGCAGCTCGTCAGGCGTGGCGCCGGGAAAACGGGCCAGGAGCAACGGCTTGATCGAACCGTCCCATGCAGCGTCAATTACGGCCTCGTGGGAGAGCACGGAATAAGCGCGCGCGCCCGCGGCACAGGCCAGCAACAGCAGAATTGTCAGGCCGTAGCGCACAGTTTAGTCCGCGAGGAATTTCGCCACGGCCGCAACTACCTTGGCTGATTCGCAGTCCGGTGCGACATGGCCGCAGTCGCTATCCAGCTCGAGCGTGCGGGCTTTCATCAACCGCGCAAAGGCCAGCGCGGGGGTGGGGTTCACCATGTGATCCTGAAGCCCCACGATGACCAGCACGCGGGCCTTCACGGCCGAAGCCGCCCTGGACATATCGTTGCCGAAGGGCCGCGAGGCGTCGAGGCCCATCATGGCTTGCGCCTGGCGGATCCAGTCATTGGCGTCGAAGCCGTGGATGGTGTCGTGTTCTCGGGCATCGAGAAACTTTTGGAAATCGTCCGGCGGCGTGTTCCGCACCAGGTGCGCCGGCGTCCGGATGGCCAGAGCTTCGATGTCCGCCAGCGTGCGCAAACCGGCTTCAGGCGGCGTGGTATAGTCGCCTGCCTTCCAGGTCACGTCTGCTTGAATCGCGTGAATTCCGGACTGCCACAGCAACAGGTCGTACGAGGTCAGCCTGGGCGAGCCAACGATCGGAATCGCGCAGTCCATGAAGTCAGGATACGCCACCATCCACTGAAAGGTCTGCATACCGCCCATGGATATGCCGATCACGGCGCGCAGATGTACAATGTGGAGCACGTTTTCGACGAACTGGTGTTGCGAGTTGACCATGTCGCGGATGGTGAACGCGGGAAACTTCATATGCGGCTGCTCGCGGCTGTTGGATGGCGAGGTGGACACACCGTCGCCCAGTGCATCAACGGTGATGACGAAGTAATTCGTGGAATCGATCAGCTTACCGGGTCCGACGAGCGCGACCAGGTCCTTCGTAGTTCCCCAAACCACGTCGGAAATAGCACGGCATTGGATTTCTGCGCGTTCAGCGTTCCAAAGGTGCGGTAGCCCAAGCGGCAATCGCGGATGGTTTCGCCGCTTTCGAGACGGAAATCACCCAGTTCGGCGAACTGGAGCTCCTGGGCGAAGGCGGGGGCCGCCAAAAAACAGGCGGCAAGCAACAATCGAATTTGCACGCTCTTCAGCTTTTCAGACTCCCTCCGCCGCCGTCAATACCGCCGGATTAACATGGAAGTGAGAGCAGCATCGTGCCGCTGGTTCCCCCCTATATCGCTTCGCTTCGCCCTTACGAGGCTGGCCGCAGCGCCGAAGAGGTGGAGCGCGCGTACGGCGTGGCCCGCGCCGTCAAGCTGGCGTCGAATGAAAACCCGCTTGGCCCCTCGCCCCTGGCACTCGAAGCCTTACGGAATTGCGCTTCGCGCCTGAGCCTGTATCCGAATGGCGGCCTGGAGCTCCGCCAGGTGCTGGCGCGCGAGTATGACGTCAAAGTGGAAAACGTCATTGCGGGCAGCGGCTCGGAAGGCATCATGTCCAACATCATCCGCGCGTTTCTGTGCGATGAGGACGAGGTGCTCACTACCGAGGCCGCGTTCATCGGCTTTCAGGTGCTGGCGAAGTCGCGGGGCGTGAAATACCGTACGGTCCCGTACAAAGAATGGTGCTATGATCTGCCGGCTCTGGCGTCCCAGATCAATCAGAACACCAAGATCATCTATCTGGCGAACCCCAACAATCCGACCGGGACCATTTTCACGCGCCACGAGTTTGACGATTTCTACCGCCACGTGCCGGAGCGCGTGCTGATCATTCTGGACGAAGCGTATTTCGAGTACGCCAAAGACAATCCGCGCTACCCCGACTCGATGCACTACCGCTACGACAACGTGATCACGCTGCGAACGTTTTCGAAAGTCTATGGCCTGGCGGGCGTGCGCATTGGGTACGGGTTCGCGCACGAGCAGTTGATCGCCAATCTGCTTAAGGTAAAGCTGCCGTTCGAGCCGAGCACGCTGGCGCAGGCGGCGGGGATTGCAGCGCTCGAAGACAAGGCGTTTCTGCACCGCTCGCTCGAGCTGAACGCACGCGGGCTGCGGAGGTTTACAGACGCTCTGGGTGAGATGGGATTGCAGGCCGTTCCATCGGAAGCCAATTTCGTGATGGTGGTGTGGGCCGACGCCGGTCAAGCCGCGCGCGTTACGGAAGATTTACTCAGACGGGGCGTGATCGTGCGGCCGCTCAACGCGTTTGGCCTTGCGGATTGCATTCGGATTTCTACCGGGACGGACGAGGATAACGAGAGGTTTGTAGCGGCCATGCAGAAGGCCGTGCTGGCAACAAAAGTGTAGGAGGGCCTTATGCAGGAACTTGCGGAGAAGCGTTCAGCGGCGGGCGCGGATTTCCTTCCGTTGAACGGGACCGACTACGTCGAATTTTACGTGGGCAATGCGCGGCAGTCGGCGTATTACTATCGTGCGGCGTTCGGCATGCAACTGGTGGCATATAGCGGGCCGGAGACGGGGAGCCATGACCGCGCTTCTTACGTATTGCAGCAGAACAAAGTCCGGTTCGTGCTCACGACGCCCTTGCGGGAAGGTAATGCCATCGCGGAGCATGTGCAGCGGCACGGCGATGGCGTCCGCGACATCGCACTGTGGGTGGACGACGCCGAGGGCGCGTACCGGGAAACAACCAAGCGCGGCGGGAAGGGCGTGCACGAGCCCGAGGTGTTCCGGGACGAGCACGGGGAGGTGCGGATTTCGGCGATTGCGGCTTACGGCGATACGATTCACTCATTCATCGAGCGCAAGCACTATCGTGGCGTTTTTCTACCCGGCTATGTCGCGATCGATGGGCCGGACAGAGTTTGCCGCCCGGTGGGGCTACAGCACATCGATCATATGGTGGGCAACGTCGGGTGGGGCGAGATGAACCGGTGGGTCGAGTTTTACGGCAAAGTGATGGGATTCAGCCTGTACCAGCATTTCGACGACAAAGACATCAGCACGGAGTACTCGGCTCTCATGTCCAAGGTGATGGCCAACGGAAACGGGCGGGTGAAATTTCCAATCAACGAGCCGGCGGAGGGCAGGAAGAAATCGCAGATCGAGGAATACCTGGAATTTTATAAGGGGCCTGGCGTGCAGCATATCGCCATGGCGACGGATGACATGGTTGCGACCGTTTCCAAACTGCGCGATCAGGGCGTGGAGTTTCTGCGCGTGCCGGGGAGTTACTACACTGAGCTGGAGCAGCGCGTGGGCAAGATTGATGAGCCGGTGGAAAGGCTCGAGGAGCTCGGGATTCTGGTGGACCGCGACGATGAGGGCTACATGCTGCAGATCTTCACGCGCCCGGTGGAGGACCGGCCGACGCTGTTCTACGAAGTGATCCAGCGCAAGGGGAGCCGGAGTTTCGGCAAAGGAAATTTCAAGGCGCTGTTCGAAGCGATCGAACGCGAGCAGGCGCGACGGGGTAACCTGTAACGGTTGAAGCTCTGCACGTTTGAAATTCGCACGCACGTGGGGCGGCAGCGCCGGCTGGGCGCGGTGCTTCCGGCCGGCATCCTCGATTTGAATTTCGCCTGCGCGGCGAATGTGCAATCACAGAAACTTGCCGACGCCCTTCTGCCGGGCAACATGCGCGAATTCCTGGAAGGGGAGACGCGCGCCCTCGACGCCGCACGCGAGACGATCGCGTTCTTCGAACGGGATGGCGTCCAGCGCGGATCGAATGACGAAACGCTGCTGTACGCGCCGGCGGAAGTGAGGCTGCTCGCCCCGCTGCCCAATCCGGCGTCGGTGCGCGACTTCTATGCCTTCGAAGCGCACGTGAAGAAGGGTTTCGAGAAGCGCGGCGAGCCGATGCCGGCCGAGTGGTACCAGATCCCGGTCTACTACAGGAGCGGGCATCACAACATCATCGGGACCGGTCAAGACGTGCTTTGGCCATCATTCACCGAGAAGTTCGATTACGAGTTGGAGCTGGCCGCGGTCATCGGCAGGCAAGGCCGCAACATACCGGCAGCACAGGCCGCCGAACACATTGCCGGCTTCACAGTCATGAACGATTTCAGCGCGCGCGACATCCAGCGCCAGGAGATGAAGGTGAGACTGGGACCGGCCAAGGGCAAAGAGTGGTCGACCGCGCTGGGACCGTATCTGGTGACGCCGGACGAGATCGGCGACCCCTACAATCTCCGCATGACGGCGCGCATCAACGGCGAGCTGTGGTCAGAGGGCAACTCGGCGAGCATGTACTGGAAATTCGAGCAGATGATCGAGTTTCTAGCGAAGGACGACACGATTTATCCCGGCGATGTGATCGGCTCCGGCACGGTGGGCGCGGGCTGCGGGCTGGAGCTGGACCGTTGGGTGAGGCGCGGGGATGTCATGGAGTTAGAGATCGAGAAGATCGGGGTGTTGAGGAACCGTGTGGTTTAAAAATCAGCCCCGTTGCAGGAAACTTTTTAGATCCCGCTCGTTCACGGCCGGCTCGCCGGGAGCGACGTTGTTCAGCTTTCCTTGGCGCAGCCAGCGCTCTAACTCATCCACCAGGCTGAACAAGTGGTCGAACGAATCGACAATGAACAGCAGCGGCTGGTAGTGATCGATCGCGAAGGCCTGGTTGATGGCCCACTCGAGCCGGATGGGATAGCGCTGCACTTCCGGCGACTCGATGGCGTGCTCGATTTCGCCGAATGAGCTGAGCAGGCCGCTGCCATAAACCCGTAGGCCGCCCTTCGATCGCATCAGCCCAAACTCGATCGTGAACCAGAAAAAGCGCGCCATAGCCCGGATGATGCTGGTGAGGCGGCGCACGCGCTCTTGCTCATCGCGGATTCCAGCTACCAGCTCCGCCGCGGTGTGGGCGCATTCGCCAAAACGCACCAGGGTCTCCGCGAATGCACGGTCCGTGTGCATGGGGACGTGACCGGCCACGTCGTGGAAGATATCGGGCTCCGGCAGGTAATCAAGCTGGCTGGAAGGGCGAATGGTGATCGTGGTGGGAAACATCCGGTCGCGCAGGCAATCGAAAAATAGAAACGATGGAATGTAACCGCTCACCGCCTTGGCCTGGAATCCGGTCAGGGGCCGCAGAAATCGGTTCACATTTTCGAGCCTCGGGACGCGGTGGGGGTCGAGGCAGAGGGAGTGGATCCCGGCTAGAAAATGTTCGTTGGCGTAACGTTCCCAGCGCGGCTCCATGCGGGCGAACAGGCGCTGCCAGGCCTGGTGATTCTCTTCGGAGTAAAGCGCGTACGGCTGGTCGATATACAGCTTCCCGCTCTGCCTGGCTTGATCGATGTAGGGCGCACGGTTCGTGGTCAGGCCGGGGGGCTCGACAACCAAAGTCTCGTGAGGCATACTCAAGTCACCCGATTCCATAATACCACCACTTCTATGTGGTGGAACAAGATACGATTATCCTGGAAGGTAGGAGGTAGCATGTATCCTCTCAAGAAGGGCAAAATCGCGAGCCAGGCCCACGTGGGGCTGCCGAATGGGACGTTCGAGGAAGAGCATGGGCGGAGGGGTTTTTACGGCAAATCCGCGCACCTGTACCACACGCACGCACCGACCGGGTGGATCCGCTTCGAAGGCAAGCTCCGGCCCCACTGTTTCGACTTGAACCGGCTCGAGCCGGCCGATCAGGGCGATCCCGCGGGCACGCCGGAAGCGTTTCTGGGCAACGCCGACGTGACGCTCTATGTTTCGCGGCGCTCCGAGCCGATGCCCTTCTACTACCGCAACGCTGACGGCGACGAGCTGATCTTCGTCCATCGCGGCGAGGGCACTATCGAGACCGATTTCGGGCCGATGGAATTCGAGAAGGGGGATTACGTCAACATCCCGCGCGCCGTGACATACAGGGTTGTCCCCCGGACGCGGGACAATTTCTTTCTGATCGTCCAGTCGAAGACGGAATTCAATCAGCCCGACAAAGGGCTCATCGGTCAGCACGCGCTTTACGATCCGGCGGTGATCACGACACCGGAGCCCGCGCCGATCCTGGACGACGACCGCGAGTGGGAAGTACGCATCAAGGTGGACGACGAGATTTCCAAATTGGTCTATCCGTTTAATCCCATTGACGTGGTCGGGTGGAAGGGCGATCTGACGGCATGGAAGATCAACATGCGGGACATACGGCCCATCATGAGCCATCGCGCGCATCTGCCGCCGAGCGCGCACACAACTTTCGTGACCGGGGGCGCGGTGGTGTGCAGCTTTCTTCCGCGGCCGCTCGAACAGGATGAAGACGCGTTGCGCGTGCCGTTCTTCCACCGCAATACGGACTACGACGAGTTCATCTTCTACCACGACGGCGACTTTTTCAGCAAAGACAACATCAAGCCCGGCTGGGCGACGCTGCACCCGCGCGGCATTCACCACGGGCCGCACCCCAAGGCGCTGGCCAATCAGAAGAAAAAGACGCACACCGATGAGTACGCGGTGATGCTGGACGGGCTAAATCCTATTCACGTACTGCCCGCGGGCGAGACGGTCGAGTGGAAGGAATACTGGATGAGCTGGATGGAGCCGGCGCCGGCCGCGCGTTGATTCGTGATTATCAATCCTTCCGAGCACGACTATCACAACATTTACAAGCTGATGGTTGCGGTGATCGTGCCGCGGCCGATTGCATTCGTATCGACGATCAGCGCTGACGGCATTCGCAATCTGGCGCCGTTTAGTTTCTTCACTGGCATCAGCGCCAACCCGCCGGTCATTTGTTTCAGCCCCATGATTCGCGGCTCCGACGGCTCGCGCAAAGACACGGTGAGCAATATCGAGGCGGTGAAGGAATTCGTCGTCAACGTGGTTTCGGAAGAATTCGCCGAGCAGATGAATATTTGCTCGGCGGAGTTCCCGCCGGAAGTGGACGAGTTTGAGGCGTCGGGCCTGACGCCGGTGGCGAGCGACCTGGTGAGGCCCCCGAGAGTGAAGGAATCGCACATCAATATGGAGTGCCAGCTGCTACAAATCGTGGATGTGAGCGCCAAACCCCTGGGCGGCAGCATCGTCCTGGGCGAGGTGCTGCGCTTCCACGTGGACGACGCCGTGTTTGACAACTACAAGATCGATCCCGACAAGCTGCATGCCATTGGCCGCATGGGAGGACCTACGTACGTGCGCACTACAGACCGCTTCGATATGTCGCGGAAGAAAACTGGCGAGATCAAATGAACAAGTGGCTCTGGGAACCGTCGCGCGAATGGATCGAGCAGACGAACGTCTGGCGGTTCATGCAGAAGCTTGGCTTTTCGGACCGCGAAGAGTTTCTTCGCTACTCGCGCGAGAACCTGGAGGATTTCTGGGACCATATGGTGCGCGAGGCTGGGATTGACTGGTTCCAGCCGTACGATCGCGTGGTCGATCTTTCTCGCGGCCCCGAGTGGACGGAGTGGTTCCTCGGGGGCAAGCTGAATATTGCGTGGAACTGTCTCGACCGATACGTGGCGAGTGGCAATATGGCCTGCTTCTGGGAAGGCGAAGACGGCGCCATCCGGACGCTGACGTTCGCGCAACTGGCCGAAGAAGTGAACCGGCTCGCCAACGGGCTCAGCGCGCTTGGCCTGGCGAAGGGCGATCGCGTGGCGCTGGTCATGCCCATGGTCCCTGAAGTGGTCGCGATTCTCTACGCTTGCTTCAAGCTGGGCCTCATTGTGGTGCCGATCTTTGCGGGTTTCGGCGCAGGGCCGATCGCCACTCGCCTTGAAAACTCCGGCGCGCGAGTAGTCTTTACGGCCGATCACGCGCAACGGCGCGGAAAGCTGCTTCCACTTAAGGAAAGAGTGGATCAGGCGCTCGAGAAGCCAACGGCCGTCGAGAAAGTCATCGTCTGGCGCTATAAGGACGGCGAGATTCCATGGCATGAAGGCCGCGATCTCTGGTGGGATGATGCGGTGCGCGGACAATCCACCAAACGTGAGTCGCTGGCACTCGATTCTGAAGACCGCGCCTTCATCCTCTACACCTCCGGCACAACCGGCAAGCCCAAAGGGACGGTGCACACGCACGCCGGCTGCCTGGCTCAGATGTCGAAAGAAATCTACCTGGCTTTCGATCACAAGCCCGAAGACCGGTTCTGGTGGCTTTCCGACATTGGCTGGATGATGGGGCCGTGGATGATCATCGGCAATCACAATTTCGGCGGAACGATCTTCCTTTACGATGGCGCGCCTGACTGGCCCACGCCCGACCGGCTATGGCAGATGATCGAACGCCACGGCATCACGACGTTTGGCATTTCACCGACGGCCATCCGGCTGCTGATGCGGGCAGGGCAACCGAAACAGGAGATGCGCTCCTTGCGGCTGCTCGGCTCGACCGGCGAGCCGTGGGATGAGACGTCATACCTGTGGTTCCTGAAGAACGTCGGACATACCCGCTGCCCGATCATCAACATCTGCGGCGGCACGGAAATTGTCGGCTCGTTTCTGTCGGTGCTGCCGATCCAGCCGCTCAAGCCGTGCTCGCTGGGCGGGCCGGCGCCTGGGATCGCAACCGAGGTTGTGGATGACGCGGGCCATCCTGTGCGCGGCAGGAAGGGCTTTCTTGTATGTACGAAACCCGTTCCTTCCATGACGCGGGGCGTCTGGGGCGACCCGGAGCGCTACATCGAAACGTACTGGTCGCGCTGGCCGGGCTGGTGGACTCACGGCGACTGGGCGAGCGTGGATGAAGACGGTTGTTGGTTCGTGCACGGGCGCGCGGATGAATCCATGAACGTAGCCGGGCGCAAGGTCGGGCCGGCGGAGGTAGAGGATGCGATGATCGAGCATCCAGCGGTTTCGGAAGCCGCGGTTATCGGCGTGCCGGACGAACTGAAGGGCGAGGGCATCGTGGTGTTCGTGGTGATGAAGCCCCACGTTGCGCCCACGGCCGACCTGGAACAGCTGCTCTCGAAACATCTGATCGATTCGCTAGGGCCGACGTTCAAGCCGCAGGCGGTGCGCGTGGTGCGCGAGTTGCCCAAGACGCAAAGCGGCAAGATTGTCCGGCGCCTGTTGCGGCAAAAATATCTGGGCGAGGCGCTGGGGGACCTTTCGACGGTCGAGAATCCGCACGCGCTGGAGAGCCTCTGATCTAACCATCCGGTGTTCCGGATTGTTAACCTTTTTCAGCATTCCCCCTGACGTTACCCGCGGCTTATCATCGGGCGAGTGACGGCGCCGTCCGCCCCGAAAGGGAAAAGTGTGACGCGATTGAGAACACAGCTGGATGCCCGGCAGACGGGTGAAGATGCCGAGAAACTGCGCACGGACCTTCACAAGCGAATCGTCGGCCAGGACCATGCCATTCAACAGATCGTTAATGTGTACCAGACCTTCCTGGCGGGGATGCACAGCCCATCGCGGCCGGTTGGCAGCTTTCTTTTTCTTGGACCGACCGGGACCGGAAAGACCAGACTGGTGGAGGCCATGGCGGAGAGCCTGGTGGGCGACGCACGAGCCATGATCAAGATCGACTGCGCGGAATTTCAGCACAGCCACGAGATCGCGAAGCTGGTCGGCTCGCCGCCGGGCTACCTGGGACATCGCGAAACGCATCCGCTGCTGAGCCAGGAAGTGCTGGACCAGTTTCATACCGAAAAGGTGAAGCTGAGCTTTCTGCTGTTCGATGAGGTGGAAAAGGCTAGCGACGCGCTGTGGAATCTCCTGCTGGGCGTTCTGGATAAGGCGACCCTGACGTTGGGGGATACGCGCCGCGTAGATTTCTCGCAGACGATGATTTTCATGACCAGCAACCTGGGGGCCGCGGAGATGAACACAATCCTGCGGCCCGGCCTGGGTTTTTCCACTGGAAACAAAGAGCGCGAACAGCAGAACGGCAAGCTGGATGAGAGCACCACTGACAAGATTTCGCGTGCCGGCGTGGAGGCCGCCCGCCGCCGCTTTACGCCGGAGTTTATGAACCGGCTCGATAAAGTGCTGGTATTCCATCCGTTGGGCGATATCGAGTTGCGCAAGATCCTCACGCTGGAACTGAACCTGTTACAGCAGCGGATCTTCAGCGCCCCCACCACGGCCCCGTTTTTCTTCGCGCTCACCGCTTCCGCCAAGGAATTCCTGCTAAGCGAAGGAACCGATCTGAAATACGGCGCACGGCACCTGCGGCGCGCCATCGAACGAGAGCTGGTGAATCCTCTCTCCAACCTGATCGCCAGCGGGCAGGTGCGCGGCGGCGATCTGGTGAGCGTCGATTTCGATGCCGCGAAAAACGCACTGGCCTTCTTCAAAGAAGCCGAAAATGTGCCCGAACACGCGGTGTTCAAGTTGTGGGACCTGGCAGGCAGCGACGGCGGCCAGCGGCACTCGATCGCCACGGGAACCGACCTGATGCAGACCGCCGTGCCGTTCCTGGAACTCGAGCACCGGGCGCTATCGGCCGCCGAGCGCTCCTAGGAAGACCGGCGGGCCGCCGCTGTTCCGATGCAGTACCATCGGAAGCGGAGGCAAGCCAAAATGGGGCCCGCGTCTACTCGCAGGTGGTTTTTCGGAGCGGCGACCGCTTTGAGCGGCATTTTCACGGGCTGCAAACGTTCTGGTTCCGGTGAGGAAGAAGGCCCTCGCCGCATCGGCCGGCCGCTGCGCGCCTATGGGGAACGCTCGGAATTTGAGAATGCACGGCGCGCGCTTCCCACGACCAAAATCCTCGAAGTAGGGCAGAGCTACACGCCGTTAGCGGAGCTGTATGGCGTCATCACGCCGTCGGCTCTGCACTATGAGCGCCACCACTCGGGCGTGCCGACCATCGATCCGGCCGAGCATCGCCTGTTGATCCACGGCATGGTAGAGCGGCCGCTGATCTTCACGATGGACGACTTGCGGCGGCTGCCGAAGGTCTCACGCATCTGCTTCATCGAATGTGCTGGTAACAGTCACCTGGGCTACGGCGCGAAAGACGCTCCTACAGTCCAGGTAAGCCACGGCCTGGTGAGTTGCAGCGAGTGGACCGGTGTGCGGCTCTCCCTGTTGCTCTCGGAAGCCGGCGTGCAGCCGGACGCGAAATGGATCCTGGCGGAAGGGGCCGATGCGTGCAAGATGCAGCGCAGCATCCCCATCGAAAAGGCGATGGACGACATCATCGTGGCATACGGCCAGAACGGCGAAGCGTTGCGGCCCGAGCAGGGTTATCCACTGCGCCTGGTGATCCCAGGATGGGAGGGCAACTCCAATGTGAAATGGCTGCGGCGGCTGAAGGTAGTGGACCAGCCATATATGACGCGCGATGAAACGTCGAAATATACGGACCCGATGCCCGACGGCACGGCCCGGCAATTCACCTTCGTGATGGAGGCAAAATCGGTGGTGACGTTTCCCTCCGGCGGGCAAAAGTTGGCAGGCACAGGATTCCATGAAATCACGGGCCTGGCATGGTCGGGGCGGGGACGCATCGAGCGCGTGGAAGTTTCGACCGACGGCGGCAACACCTGGCAAGACGCGGAACTCAGCGAACCACGCCTCCCCAAAGCGCTCACGCGGTTCCGGCTACCGTGGCGCTGGGACGGGCGTGAAGCCATCGTGCAATCGCGCGCCACCGATGAAACCGGCTACGTGCAGCCCGCGCACGAGGCGCTCATCGCTGTGCGCGGCGCGAATTACGAATACCACAACAACGCCATCCGGCCCTGGAAGGTGATGGCAGACGGGAGTGTGACGGATGTGGCTGGCTAGAGGCGCGTTTGTGACGTTGCTGTGCGCGACTCTGGTTGCGCAGTCGCCAAAATACGGGGTGGGCCGTACGCCCGCGCCGGAAGAGATCCGCGCCATGGACATCACTCCCGCGCCCGATGGCACTGGCTTACCGGAGGGCCACGGAACAGCGGCTGAGGGCCGCGATGTATATGCGCGCCGGTGCGCGCGCTGCCACGGGGCAAAGGGCGAGGGCGGAGACGAGCCCAAGCAATCGCCGCTCGTGGGTGGCCGGGGCAGCCTAAAAACTGGGAAGCCGCTAAAGACCGTCGGCAGCTACTGGCCGTACTCGACCACGGTTTGGGATTATGTGAACCGCGCGATGCCCCTGGACCGTCCGGGGACGCTCACCCTTAACCAGGTCTACTCGCTAGTGGCGTTGATACTGCACATGAACGGCATTGTTGGCGAGAATGACGTGCTGGATGCCAAGACTCTCCCGAAGATCCAGATGCCCAACCGCGATGGCTTCGTGCCGGACGCGCGCCCGGACGTCGGCAAGACCGTCAAGAAAAAAGCTGCCGCTAGAACCAGCGGCTCATGATCACCTTCTGCTCGGTGTAGAAGGCGATGGCATCGCGGCCGTGGGCATGGAGGTCGCCGAAGAAAGACTGCTTCCAGCCGGAGAATGGGAAGAAGGCCATGGGCGCAGCCACCCCGATATTGACGCCCACCATTCCAACTTCGACGCGCGCGGCATACTCGCGGGCTGACTTACCGTCGCCGGTGAAGATCGACGTGGTGTTGCCGAATGCGGAGTGGTTGACCATGTCGATGGCCTCGCCCAGGTCCTTCACCCGGATCACGGAGAGCACCGGGCCGAAGATCTCCTCGCGTGCGATAGTCATGCCGGTCGTGACGTGATCGAAGATGGTCGGGCCGAGGAAGTAGCCGTCGCCCGAAGCGGTTTCCCGGCCGTCACAGAGCGGCTGGGCGCCTTCAGCAACCCCCTTCTCGATGTAGCGCTCGACGCGCTTGCGATGGTCGGCGGTCACGAGCGGCCCCATCTGCGTGCTGTCGTCGGCGCCGTCGCCCACATGCATTTTCTGTGTTTTTTCGAGCAGCAGGCTAAGGAGCGGCGAGGCCACGTCGCCGACGGGCACCAGAATGCTTCCCGCCAGGCAACGCTCGCCGGCGGCGCCGAACGCTGACGCGATAATGGCGTCGGTGGCCTTGTCCAGGTCGGCGTCGGGCATTACCACCAGATGATTCTTGGCGCCGCCCAGCGCCTGCACACGCTTGCCGTGTTTGGCCGCAGTCTCGTAAATATACTTGGCAACCGGCGTCGAGCCGACGAACGAGACAGCGCGGACCAGCGGATGCGCAAGCAGCGCGTCGACCGCTACTTTATCGCCGTGCACCAGCGTAAAGACGCCGGCGGGCAGCCCGGCCTGTTCCAGCAGCTCCGACAGCCGGGTGGGCGTGAGCGGAACTTTCTCCGAGGGCTTGAGGATAAAGCTGTTGCCGCAAGCGATCGAGAACGGGAACATCCACGACGGCACCATGCCTGGAAAATTGAATGGCGTGATGCCGACGCACACGCCGAGCGGCTGGCGGATGGTGTGGCAATCGATGCCGCGGGCCACGTTCTCGAGCGATTGGCCCGTCATGAGGCTGGGCATGCCGCAGCTCACCTCGACCATCTGGATGGCGCGCCGGATCTCGCCACGCGCGTCTTCGAGCGTCTTTCCGTTCTCGGAGGTCAGCGTATGCGCCAGATCCTCCGCGTGCTTCTCGAGAAGATCTTTGAAGCGGTAGAGCACTTGCACGCGATCCACCACCGGCACTTCGCGCCACTTCAGGAACGCTTCGTGCGCAGCGCGTGCGGCGCGATCGATATCTTCGCCGGTGGCGTACGGGACACGGGCAATAACACGCGCGGTTGCGGGATTGGTGATGTCGTGCAGCGGCCGGCCTCCGGCCGGCTCCCACGTTCCGCTTACAAAAAACTTCAGGGTCTCGATTGCTGTCTCGGTTGCTAGCATGATGTGTTTTTCTAGTTTACCTTCCCTGGAACACGGCTTTGCGTTTTTCTCGGAATGCGGCGACACCTTCCCGGAAATCATCGGACTGGTAACAGGTCTGCTGCGTCACCGCCTCGCAGTCGAGCGCCTCGGCGAGGGTGTGCGACTCGCCGTATGTCAGCGCTCGCTTGATTCCGGCGACGGCCAGCGCCGCTCCGGACAGGAGCCGGGCGCACCACTCGTCCACCCCGGCGTCCAACTCGTCGAACGGAACCACACCGTTCAACAGGCCAAATTCCTGCGCCTGCTTCGCGTTGATGATGGCGCCGGTCGCCATCCACTCAAACGCTTTCGGGTAGCCGATCATGCGGGGCAGAAAGTAGGTGCTGCCGCCATCGGGGATCAGGCCGATCTTGCAAAACACCTGGCCGAACTTGGCCTCAGTGCTGGCGAGCCGGATATCGGCGGCGAGTGCGTAATTACACCCGACTCCCACCGCGTGGCCATGAACGCGCGCGATGACCGGCTTGGGCATCTCCCTCAGCGCGAGGATGGTGGGATTGACCACACGACGCAGGAACTCAGTGACGTCACCGCCGCCCGGCTTGGAGGTGCTCAAATCGGCGCCGGCGCAGAAGGCATCCCCCGCACCCGTCAGAACCACGACCTTGCTGTCGTCGCGCGCGGTTTCCCGGACCACTTCGAGCAGTTGCTCGGATATCGCGCGATCCACCGCGTTGCGACGCTCGGGCGCATTGAAAGTGATGCGCTTCACTCCGCCGTTGAGGGTTACCAGCAGTCTTGGTTCAGAAGCCATAACGCAATCTTACCGGAAGTTGCCGTCCAGCGCTCCCCAGCCGGTTGATCGAGTGCACCGCGGAGAGTAAAGTGTCTTAGGGAGTTCCTCGTGAGTTTTGCGGCATTACTGCATTCGGTCAGTTATTCCGGTTCCTGGGGACAAGCGCATCTGCCGCTCGACCAGTTCATCGACAAGGCGGCGGCGCTGGGCTATGAAGGCGTAATGCTCGGAGCCAAACGGCCACACCTCTCGCTGCTGGACTACGGCCCAAAAGAACGCGCGCAACTGCGCCACCATCTCGAGAAGCGCAACCTGCACGACCTCTGCATCGCGGGCTACAACAATTTCACCGGCGATCTGGAGCACGGCGAAGTGCCGCAGCGCGAGATCCAGGTTCACTACATCACTGAACTGGCGCGCCTGGCGCACGATCTTGGTGGAAATCTGGTGCGCATCTTCACCGGTTACGAAAATCCGGCCGGTAGTTACACGGCCCAGTGGAACCTGGTGGTGGCAGCGCTTAAAGAATGCGCCAAGCGCGCCGGCGAATTCGGCGTGACCATCGGCGTCCAGAACCACCACGATATCGGCGTGGGTTATGAGAGCCAGCACGATCTGATCCAGGCCGTGGGTGAACCAAACTGCAAGGCATTGTTCGACGCCTGGGCTCCCGCGCTACACGGTGAAGATCTGGATGCCGCCGCGCGAAAAATGGCGCCCGTCACGGTGCACACCACCATCGCGGCTTACCAAAAGCGTCCGCGTTACCACTATGATTCCGCGGTGGTGAACTATTCGGCATTGACCCCCTACGTACAAGCCGTGCCCATCGACGAAGGCTTCATCGACTACCGCAAGTTCCTCGGCGCCCTGCGCGCGGGCGGTTTTCGCGGCAGCGTCGCGTACGAGATGTGTTCGCCGCTGCTGGGTGGTGGCTCGATGGAAAATCTAGACCGTTACGCCGTTCGCTTTCTCGAATTCATCCGCGAGTTCCGCGGCCGCGCAGGTTCCGTCGCGGCAGATTGAACGACAAACGACTATGAATCGCCGAACCTTCATTCAATCCTCCACGATCGCCATGGCGTCCGGCATGACCGCGCTTGGCGCGAACGACCGTATCAACGTCGCGGTTATCGGCGTACGCAGCCGCGGACGCGACCACATCACCAGCTACGCAAAGCTGCCTGAAGCGCGCATCGCCGCCGTGTGCGACATCGATCAGGCGCAGATCGAGCGCGCCGTGGGCTTCACCGAAAAATTGACCGGCGCCAAGCCGCAGAAAACATACCAGGACATTCGCAAGCTTCTCGAAGACAAAGATATCGACGCCGTTTCCATCGCCACCTGCAACCATTGGCATGCGCTCGCGACAATTTGGGCGTGCCAGGCCGGGAAAGATGTCTACGTCGAAAAACCCGCCAGCCACGAAATCTGGGAAGGCCGCAAGATGGTCGAGGCGGCGCGCAAATACAACCGCATGGTGCAGGTCGGTATGCAGAGCCGCACCACCGATCACAAGATCAAGGCCATGCAGTTACTGCACGACGGCGCCATCGGCAAAATTTACATGGCCAGGGGCCTGTGCTACAAGCGGCGCAAGTCGATCGGCCATGAGCCCAACGGCCCCGTGCCAGCCGGTGTCGATTACAACACGTGGCTTGGTCCTGCGCCCATGCGCCCGTTCAATCCCAATCGTTTTCATTACAACTGGCACTGGTTCTGGGACACGGGCAACGGCGATATCGGCAACCAGGGCGTGCATGAGATGGATATCTGCCGCTGGGGGCTGAATAAGAAGACGCTGCCGCAAGTGGTTGTCGCCGACGGCGGGAAATACGTGTACGACGACGATCAGGAGACCCCCAACACCGAGCTCGCGACCTTCAAGTATGACGACTGCGAGCTGGTATTCGAGGTCCGCGGACTGTTGACCGGCGGCGAGAGCAGCATCGCCTATGACGGCTCGAACTTCATCGGCAACCTTTTTTACGGCAGCGACGGATGGATGTCCGTCGATCTGATGGGCTTCCAGATCTATCGCGGCGAGGACCGCAAAATGGTTCAGGAGATGAAATACAGCGAGCCGCAATCGTGGGACACGACGCCTCACATCCGGAATTTCCTGAAGGCGGTGCGCAGCCGCAACCGTAAGGACTTGACCTGCGACGTCGAAGAGGGCCACCTCTCGGCGGCACTGGTCCACATGGCCAACATCAGCTATCGCACGGGCCGCAAGTTGCAATTCGATCCGCAGGCGGAGCGCTTCGTGAACGACGACGAGGCCAACAGCTACCTGCGGCGGAAGTATCGCGAACCGTTCGTGGTGCCGGAGACCGTCTAGCCTTTCGCCGAGTTCATGGCGATCAATCGCTCGGCATGTTTCAGAGCTTCGGTCGTAACCTTATGGCCCGAGAGCATGCGCCCGATTTCCCGCGTGCGCGCTGCCGCGTCTAATTCGTCGATTGTGACCACGGTTCGGCCCTTCCGCTCGTGTTTCTCGACGGAATAATGGTGGTCGGCAAAGCAAGCGATCTGTGCCAGGTGCGTTACGCACAGCACTTGATTGTTCGCTGACAGCTTCTTCAACCGCCGGCCGACGCCCTCGGCCACGCCGCCGCCGATGCCGGCATCCACCTCATCGAATACCAGGGTGCGCACCGAACCCACGCTCCGCGCCGGCGCCGTCACGCAGGTTTTCAACGCCAGCGCAATCCGCGAGATCTCGCCGCCTGAAGCAATCTTGTCGATCGGTTTGGGAGCTTCGCCAATATTGGGGGATACCAGGAACTCGACCGCGTCCCGGCCGCTCGCCGATACATCGTCAGGTTGCACCGCAATCTCGAAAACCGCCCGCTCCATCGCCAGCTCCGCCAGCTCCGCCTCGACGCGCTTGGCGAGTTTTTCCGCCGCCTCCTTCCGGCGTGCGCTCAGTCTGGCCGCGCACGAATCGTACTCGCCGGTTAGCTTACGCCGCGCCGCCCGCAGGGCTTCCATGCGCTCACCCGCGTGCTCCACGGCATCCATGTTGCGCGCCACCTCATCGAGATAGGCGAGCACCTCCTCGACGGTCGCCCCGTACTTGCGCTTGGCCTTATCGATGGCCGCCAGCCGCGTCTCGATCTCTTCCAACCGCGCCGGATTCGCTTCGAGACCGCCCAGGTAATCGCGCAAGGCATACGATGCCTCGGCTAACGCGATTTCCGCCGGCTTGAGACTGTCGCGCACTTCGCCCAGCGCTGGATCGATGCGCGCCAGCTCTTCCAATTTCTTGGCGGCCAGCCGGGCCAGCGAGACCGCCGATTCCGGCGAATCGTAAAGCGCGGCGTACGCGCCACCGGCGGTTTCCAAAATCCGGCCCAAATTTTGCAGCACGCGCCGCTCACTTTCAAGGGCGGTGTCCTCGCCCGCCCGCAGGCGCAAACCCTCGATCTCCCGGCGCTGGAACTGCCACAGATCGAGCATGCGCAGCTTCTCCTGTTCGGACCGCTCGAGTTCCGCCAGCTCCGTCTCCACGCGGCGCAACGCACCATAACTTTCTCCGACTTCAGTTACGAGTTTCTGGGCTCCGGCGAACGCGTCCAGCATTTCGCGCTGTGTTTCCGGAGAGAAGAGGAGCTGCTGATCGTGCTGGCCGTGGATGTCGCCGAGATGCGGCGCGAGATCGCGTAGCAACGCCAACGTGGCGGGGCGGCTCGCGACGAACGCTCGCGACTTGCCCCCTGCCGTCACCTCGCGCTCGATCAGCAGCTCGCCATCCTCCGCCTCGAACCCTGCCTCGCCGAGCACCGTGCGCACCGCTGCGTTGTCGGGCACCGCAAAGATGCCGGCAATTCGCGCCTGATCTTCGCCGGACCGGATCATCTCAGCCGATGCACGGCCGCCCAGCAGCAGCCCCAGCGCATCCACCACTATGGATTTCCCGCTGCCGGTTTCGCCCGTCACCAGGTTCAGCCCTGCGTGAAAGCGCACGCGCAGCCGGTCGACGACCGCATAGTTCTCGACCGTCAGCTCCACCAGCATCGAGCCGATTATACGAACTTTGATCCGGGCCCGCGCCGGCCGTTGCGTACCTGAACATTTGTCTATCAAAATGTTCTTTTCATCGCGCATTCGGTGACGATCCGGCGGGGTTCTTATGTTACATTTGCAGATGAGGAGACAGTTTGGTTCCAGGAATCCCCGGACTTTTGCTGCAGGTGAATCTGTGGGACATGGTCGGCCAGGCCACGCCGCTGACGTTTGGCGTACTGCTGATTTTATTGATCCTTTCCATCTTCTCGTGGACCATCATTTTCGCCAAGTGGAGCGCGTTCCGGCGCGCGCGGCGCGCGGATGCCAGATTCATACGCGCCTTCCGGAAGGCGAACGGCCTGGAGGCGGTGATGGTGGCGAGCGAGCAGTTTCGCCCCTCGCCGCTGGTGGCGCTTTTTGATTTCGCTTACGACGAAGTGACCCGGCAGGTGAAATCCCGCGGCACCGTCAACAACAAAGTCGCCCTCGAACGCACGCTGCAGTTGGGCACCAGCGAGGAGCTGGCCAAGCTGGAACGCAATATGAGCTGGCTCGCCACCACGGCGTCGGTCAGCCCCTTCATCGGCCTGTTCGGCACGGTGCTCGGCATCATACGTTCCTTCCAACAGCTCGGAGCGCAGGGCAGCTCCAGCCTGCGCGCGGTGGGCCCGGGGATCTCAGAAGCGCTCATCGCTACGGCGGTCGGACTGCTGGCAGCCATTCCCGCGGCGATCGCGTTTAACCAATTCGGCCACGCGATCAAAGAGATGGGGGCCCGGATGGACGACTTCACGCTCGAGTTTCTCAACATGACCGAGCGCACCTACGGAGAGTGAGCCATGGCCATCGCTGTGAACAATGGCGGTTCCTCGGGCCGGCGGCGGTTCCACGGTTCAGCCGCGCTCTCTGACATCAACGTGACGCCGTTCGTCGACGTCGTGCTCGTGCTGCTCATCATCTTCATGATGACGGCGCACGTGATGGAGTTCGGCATTGAAATCGACGTTCCCAAGACCAAAAACGTCAAGGACAGCGCCAAGGAGCTGCCGGTCATCAACATCACGCGCGACGGCAATCTGCACCTCAACGAAAAGCCGGTGAACATTAACGAGCTCGGCTCTCTCCTGCAGAGCCGTTACCGCGGCCAGGCCGTCTACGTTCGCGCCGACAAGGGCACTACGTGGGACCCGATCGCGCAGGTGCTGAGCGAGCTCAGCGCGGCCAAGATCACCGTGAACATGGTGACGCAGCCGGAGGACTCCGCGGAAAAACGAGGCAGGTGATGGCGCCTCATGTGGACATTCTCGACCAGCCGGAACAGCTCAGACGCCCTTTCGCCGGTTCGCTTGTCCTGCACGTTTCTGTGTTCGCGGCGCTGACCTGGTACTCAGTATTGTCGGGACGCCGCGAATATTGGGGCGACCGTAATCCGGGCGGCGGCTCCTCCATGGTGGTCAATGTGGTTGGCCAGATACCGCTGCCTTCGCGCGGTGGCGTCGTAAATCCAGTGGCGAACGACACGCAGTCTGAAGTGCCCGAACCCAAGCCGGAGCCCGTGAAGAAGGCCATCGTCAAGGAGCCCGAGCCGGACGCCATCCCGCTTCCCAGCCGCACCGCGCCAAAAAAGCCATCCCGCAAGCAAGCCAGCACCAACACATATCGGGCCAAACAAAACGACCGCCCTAACCAGCTCTACAGCCAGGAAGGGCAAGCTCTGGCCACCCCCCTCATCGGCATGGCTGGATCAGGCGGCATCGGCGTAGGTCGCGGCTCGCCCTTCGGCGACCGGTTCGGCTACTACGTCGATCTCCTGCGGCAGAGGGTCGCTCAAAAGTGGCGCACCGGCGACGTCGATCCACGTATTCGCTCCGCGCCGCCCGCCATCGTGACTTTCACGATCCGGCGCGACGGCTCGATTTCCAGCGTGCGCCTGGCGCAGACAAGCGGCAACCTGGCTCTGGACTACTCTGCGCAGCGCGCGATTGCCGATGGCGCTCCCTTTCCACCTTTGCCCGCCGGGTACGACAAAAATGACGTTTCGATCGAATTCTGGTTTGAGCTAAAACGATGAACAAGAAATATCTAGTTACATCATTGGCTGTAATTCTATTCGGCATCACAGCTGTGCTGGTGGCGCAGGATAACTCCGTAATCATCAAACTCTTTGGCTCCCAGATGCCGGTCATGGCCGTACCGGACCTTCGTGGCTCCGGCGCGGCCCAGACCTTCATGGGCGCCTTCAACGAGACGCTTTATGGCGATCTCGCTAATTCCGGCCTGTTCACCATGGCGCCTAAGGGTATGTATCCGCTCCAGGTGCCGCAGCGTCCGGAGGATTTCAAGCAACCAGCGCGGCCCGGCGTTTCCATGGGAGGGCTCGCGCTTTCCGATTGGGCCTCGCCACCCGTGCAGGCTAACTTCCTGGCCACCGGCTACACTGCCGAGACCAGCGGCCAAATCGTGCTTTATGGCTGGCTGTTTGACGTCACCCAGCCCAACCTCGCCAACGCGCAAATCATCGGCAAGCGCTATTTCGGCTCGGTGGATGAAACCGGCGCCCGCAAAGTTGCCCACGAATTCGCGGCCGATATCCTGGCGCACTGGGGCGGCACATCGCTTTACGGAACCAAGATCTACTTCATCTCCAACCGCACCGGCCACAAGGAAGTCTGGTCCATGGATCCCGATGGCTCGAATCAGAAGCAGCTAACTTCATTTAAGTCGATTTCCATCATGCCCGCCGTATCGCCGGACGGCGCAAAAGTCGCTTTTACTACCTACGCGGGCGGGAATCCTGGTATATTTATTATCTCTACGGAGACTGGGCGCCGGTTACCGTTCTACAATCAGAAAGCGTCATTAAACGCTACGCCTGATTTCACGCCGGATGGAAAGCAGATCCTGTACGCTTCCTCCGCCAGTGGTTACGCCCAGATCTACGTCGCAAATTTGGATGGGAGCAATTTAAGGCGTATCTCTTCCTCGCGCGCCATCGAGGTGGAGCCCAAAGTGAATCCAAAAACCGGCAACGATATCGTTTTCGTTTCCGGCCGCTCCGGCCCCCAGCAGATTTTTCGGATGAATTTCGACGGGACCGGCGTGGAAAGGCTCACGAACGGCGAGGGTGAGGCTTCCAATCCGGCGTGGAATCCCGATGGACAGGTGATTGCCTTTTCATGGACGCGGGGTTATGCGACCGGGAATTTCAATATCTTTCTGATGGACGTGGCTACGCGTGGGTTTAACCAGTTGACTCACAGTGAGGGCCGGAACGAGAACCCGAGTTGGGCGCCCGATGGGCGGCACCTGGTGTTCATGTCGACGCGGAGCGGCTCGCACCAGATCTGGAGCATGGTGGCCAACGGAACCCAGGTGCGCCAACTGACCTCGTCCGGCAATAACTGGACGCCCGTCTGGGGAAAATCGATCGGTTTTTGAAAAAATTCTGGAGGCAGAGATCATGTTATTGAAACGGAATTGGACCGTCATCTGGATCGCTATCGTCTTGGTCGCGTTCGCTTCGGGCTGCAAGAAGAAAGCGCCGCCACCCCCACCACCACCGCCACCGCCCAAGGTTGTTGAAGCACCGCCGCCGGCCGCACCGGACATCGCCCTCTTTGTGGCGGAACCGTCGTCCATCGACCGGGGACAGTCATCCACGCTGCGGTGGGAAGTAACCAACGCCAATCAGATCTCGATTGATAACGGCGTCGGCACCGTTCAGCCCACTGGCACCCGCAGTGTGTATCCCACCGAGACCACGACCTACAAGCTGACCGCGAATGGTCCCGGCGGAACTCTGAGCAAGAACGCCACGGTGACTGTCAACGCGCCACCGCCGCCGCCCCCGCCACCGGCGCCCAAGATCGGCATATCGGAGCGCATCAACGGCTTGCAGGATGCGTACTTTGATTACGACAAGAGCGACATCCGCGATGACGCGCGAGCAGCTCTTACCAAAGACGCCGACCTGCTGAAGTCCATCTTCCAGGACTTCCCCGATGCCGTCGTTACCGTGGAAGGCCACTGCGACGAGCGCGGCTCGGCTGAGTACAACCTCGGCCTGGGCGATCGCCGCGCCACTTCCGCGAAGGACTTTCTGGTGCAACTGGGTGTTCCCGGCGATAAGCTGAAGACCATCAGCTACGGCAAGGAGCGGCCTGTCTGTACCGAGTCCAACGAGGGGTGCTGGCAGCGCAACCGGCACGCGCACTTCTCCACCGGTCAGTAGCCGAATTGGGTAGGACATCTCGCCCGAGGCGCCTGATGGACAGCCACGGGCGGGTGTCCTACCCTCAAGACAGGAGGCCTGCATGAAACTTCGCCGGCTTATACTAGCCGCATTAATCGTTTTCCCGGCCATTTGTTCGGCGGCCAGCAAGGAAATTGTCGAGCTGCAGCGCGACGTCGCGCAGTTGCAGGATCAGGTGCGCGCGCTGCAAAGCTCTCTCGACTCGAAGATGGGTACGTTGACCGCGCAGGTTCAGCAACTCGCGGACTCCGCCGGCAAAGCAAACAATTCTCTCGCTACGTTACAGGGCGCCATCCAGGAACAACTGCGCCAGCAGGGCAAGGAAGTGACTGCGCCCGTGGCCACTGTAGGGGCCAAGATCGACGAGATGTCCACCGCCTTCCAGCAGGTGCAGAATTCCATGGCGGATGTCACCCAGCGTCTCGGCAAACTCGAGCAGCAGATGATGGATCTTAAGAACGCCGTAAGCACCATGCAGTCACCCGCCGCCGCGCCGCCGCCCGGAGGTGGTGGCCCCAGTTCGGGCCCGAGTTCCTCCGCGGCGCCCCCCATCTCCGGCGAGACGCTGTATCAAAATGCGAATCGTGACCGGCTGGGCGGAAAAGCCGACCTGGCCCTGCAGGAGTTCAATGATTATCTGAAGTACTATGGCGAGGCGCCCCTGGCTCCCGCGGCGCAATTCTGGATCGGGAACATCTATTTTGACCAGGGTGATTACCAAAACGCTCTCAAGGCCTTCGACATGGTGCTCGAAAAATTTCCCGCCAACAACAAGACGCCCGACGCCTTATACATGAAGGGCCGTACGCTCATGAAGCTCGACCGGCGCAACGCCGCGGCCAAGGAATTTCAAGACCTCATTCGCCGCTATTCAGGCAGTGATGCCGCTACCAAGGCCAGGGCCCAGCTCAAGCAGATGGGCCTTTCGGCCTCCCCTTCCGCCCGCCGCTCCCGCTAGTTTCTTTCTCTTGGCTCCCCGCCATCTCCCGACCGAGGATTCCTGCGCGACAATGATCGTTATGCATCCCACCGTTACCGAAGCCCGGCCACCGCTGACCACTTACGAAAGCCTCGCGAGAATGATCGATCATTCCCTGGTGAGGCCCGAGCTGACCGACGAGCAGGTAGTCGCCGGCTGCGAGCTTGCCCGGCGTTACCAGGTGGCCAGCGTGAGCGTGCGGCCCTGTGACGTGGATCTCGCGGTCCGCCTGTTGAACGGCTCCGGGGTGGCCGTCGGCAGCCTGGCCGGTTTTCCGCACGGCTCCTCCACTACCGGAGTCAAGCTCTACGAAATCCGCGATGTTCTGCGGCGCGGCGCCAAAGAAGTGGACATGGTTCTCAACATTTCCAGGCTTCTGTCACGCCAGTTTCAATATGTCGAGATGGAGCTCTTGCAAGCCGCCGAGGAATGCCACAAGCAGGGCGCCCTGCTTAAGGTGATCTTCGAAAACGCCTACCTCACCGACGAGTTGAAAATCGTAGCCTGCCGGATCTCGGCGTGCGCCGAGGTGGATTTTGTCAAAACCTCGACCGCCTTCGCCCCCACCGGCTACACCCTCGAGGATCTCAAGCTGATGCGAGCCCACACGCCTGAACATATCGGAATCAAGGCCGCCGGCGGCGTGCGCACGCTGGAAAAAGCCTTTGAAGTGTACCAGGCGGTCTGCTCGCGTTTTGGCGCCACCGCCACCGCCGCCATCCTGGATGAATGGAAGGCGCGACTCGATCGAACCGCGGGGCAGGTGGCGTCGTAAGCGCCTCCCCCATGATATTCTAGATACCTCGCGACGGCCATGCCGCATCACCGGCCCTTCCCTCGCATCTGCATCGCCCTCGGTCTTCCGGACGCCGCCCGGCTCCTGGAACACGCCAGGCGGGAGGCGGAGTCCGGCGAAACCTTTCTTGAATTCCGGCTGGATCATCTGGATCAGCCTGAAAACGGCATCAAAATCATTCGCGAATTCCTGAAAGCGCACAGCGGCTGCATCGTCCTGGCGACTTGCCGCCGCCACCAGAATCATGGCAAGTTCAACGGAAGCGTCGAGGAGCAACTCCGCATTCTCGAACTCGCGGTGGCAGCCGGCGCCCAGGCCATCGATATCGAGATCGAAACCGCCGAGGTCGCCTCCGAGAAGCTCAGCGCGTTCCGCGGCCGGGCCCAGATCATCATCTCCTATCACAACTTCGAAACTACGCCGCAGCTCGATTCGGTGGTGAAACGCATGACGCGATTCCCCGCCGACGCATACAAAATCGTTACTACCGCGCGCAAGCCTTCCGACAATGGCCGCGTTCTGGCGCTCGCCCGCGCCTACCCCCGCACGCCGCTTGTAGTCCTGGCAATCGGCGAACTGGGTTTTCCCACGCGCGTGCTTTCGCCGGCCTTCGGCGGGATGTACACCTACGCCGCGCCCCTGGCCACGCAAGGCACCGCTTCCGGGCAGGTGAGCGCGCACCTTTTGCGGCACCTCTATCGCATCGAAAAATTTTCCAAACTGGCGAAAGTGTATGGCGTGATCGCCGATCCCATCCGCCATTCGATCTCCCCTGCCGTGCATAACCGCGGCTTTCAGGCGCGCCGTATCGACGCAGTCTATCTACCGTTTCTGGTCTCCCCGCTGCAGCTCCGCGACTTCTTTACTTTGGCGGAGAAGGTGCCCATCACCGGGTTCAGCGTAACGATTCCACACAAGCAGAGAGTCATTCGCTATCTCGACGCCGTCGATCCGCTGGCGCGCCGCATCGGCGCTGTCAACACGGTGTGGCGCAAAGCCGGAAAATGGCGGGGAACGAATACCGACGCCGAAGCTGTGCTCGTGCCTTTGAGCCGCCACGTGCGCCCTTCCAAAGCCTCGGTGCTCATCGTCGGTAATGGCGGCGCGGCCCGTGGCGCGGCCTGCGCCCTAATCGGCGCCGGCGCAAAAGTCGCCATCACGGGCCGCAATCCCGACCGCGTGCGCGCGCTTGCCCGTCTGTGCGGCGCCGAACCGCTGCTGCGCGAGCAAGCCGAGGAGCGGCAATTTGACGCCCTGGTGCACGCCACGCCGCTCGGCATGTACCCGCACCCCAACGAATGTTTCTTCAACGGCAAGATTCCCGCCGGCATCGTGTTCGATATGGTTTACAATCCCCTGGAGACGTGTTTGATTCGTCGTGCGCGCGAGCAGAACAAAGCCGTCGTGCCCGGAATCGAGATGTTTGTCGAACAGGCGGTCCGGCAATTCGAAATTTGGACCGGCGAGACCGCGCCGCGCTCCGTCATGGAGAAAGCCGCACTGGAAGCTTTGGAGCAGAAGTAGCTCCACCTATAATGTGGGAATGAAAATCACCCGCCGGAAGCTGGCTCTTGCGGCCCTTGGTTCAGCGGCCGTGGTCCGCGCCGCCCAGGCCCCCGGCCAGCCGGAAGATCTCAACGCCGCGGCCAAAGAACAATTGCGCAAGAACTCCGAAGCGCTGGCGAAATTCGACTTGCCCATGTCCACTGAGCCCGCATTTGAGTTCAAAGCCTGATGGCCACCTTCACCGACGATACCTTCTTCGCCACCATCAGCGAGCTCAATGCCGGGCTCAAGTCTAAGCAATTTTCCGCGGTGGAACTGGTGCGCGCCTTCGCCCAGCGCCTGGAGCAGCTGGGCCCGCGCTATAACGCCCTCGCCCTTCCCCTTACGGCAATCGCTATCCGCCGCGCCCGGGACGTGGATAAGGAACTCAAGCGCGAGCGCTATCGCGGCCCGCTGCAGGGCATTCCCTTCGGCGCCAAGGATCTGTTGAGTTATGCCGACCATCCGACCACCTGGGGCGCGCGCCCTTATGCCGCTCAAACCTTCGACTACACCGCCACCATCCTCAAGAAGCTGGACAACGTCGGCGCGGTGCTCGTGGGAAAGCTTGCTATGGTCGAACTGGCAGGTGGTGGAGGCTACCGCACAGCGGCGGCCTCCGTGTCCGGCCCCGGCCTCAATCCCTGGGACCGTTCGCGCTGGTCTGGCGGATCATCCAGTGGATCGGCCAGCGCCGTGGCCGCCGGCCTGGTGCCTTTCGCCATCGGGTCGGAAACATCCGGCTCCATCCTGACCCCCGCGGCGTTCTGCGGCGTCACTGGCCTGCGCCCCACCTACGGCCTGGTAAGCCGCCATGGCGCCATGGCGCTTTCCTGGACCATGGACAAGCTTGGCCCTCTGTGCCGCTCGGCCGAGGACTGTGGTCTGGTCCTCGAAGTCATTGCCGGCGCTGACTCCGAGGACCCCGGTTCGGCCCTCAAGAGCTTCCATTACACTCCGCAGTACTATCGCGCCGCGAAAGACCTTCGCATCGGCTACGCGCCGGTCGATTTCGCCGAATGGGCCCAACCCTCCGCGCGCGCGGCCTTCCAGCAGGCGCTCGCGGTCATTCGGGAAACCGGCGCGAAACTCATCGAGACTAAACTGCCCGACCTGCCCTATGGAGCGCTCACCACCACCATCATCTCGGCGGAAGGATCATCCGTTTTCGAGCCGCTCATCTCGAGCGGAAAGGTGGACGAACTTGCCGACGCCAAGCAGATCGCCGGCCTGAAAGCAGGCCTCGAGATTTCGGCCCACGACTATTTGAAGGCTATGCGTATCCGCACCATCGTGAAACACAAGATTCGCCGGCTCTTCGCCGATGTGGACGTGCTGCTCTCGCCCAGCCGTTTCGGCCCGGCGCCCAAGATCGGCGAGCCGCTTGACCACCACCCTGGAGAGCAGGAAACGCCCAAAGATTCCGGCATGAGCGCGCTCATTCCAGCCGGCAATCTGGCCGGAATCCCGGCCCTTTCCCTGCCCTGCGGCTTCGCAGACGGCCTGCCGGTTGCCATCCAGCTTGTCGGCCATGCATTCTCCGAGAATCAGCTTATCGCCCTGGGCAAGGAATTCCAGACCCGCACTGACTGGCACCGCAGGCGGCCGAAGTCGTAATCGGCAGGTTGGCCGGTGACGCTACAATGAAAGTATGCCGCGCGCCGGCAGCAATCCCCAGCTTTCCGTCGAGCGCTTCTTCCAGCTGTCGATCCTCGGCCTGGTTACGAGCGGTTATTTCGCCGTGGCAGGCTCCGGTTATCTCGATCTGGCCACCATTGTCCTGACGGGTCTTGGCCTGGTCCTGCGCGCACTGCTATCGACCGGCGTCATAAAGCTCGCAATCCCCGACCGCCTAGTGACTCTGGTCACCCTGGCTTACATCTGCTTCTATCCGCTCGATTACTTCTTCGTCTCTCACGCCTTTCTCCAGGCCACCGTCCATCTGGTGTTCTTCCTGGCGGTCGCGAAAATCCTAACCGCGCGCACCAATCGCGACTACCTCTATACAGCCGCAATCGCTTTTCTGGAAATTCTCGCCGCCGCCATTCTTTCGGCTAGCTTGAATTTCCTGCTCTTTCTCGGCGTCTACCTGCTCTCCGCCGTGGCCGCATTCACCAGCGCTGAAATCCGCCGCGCCATGCAGAAGCCGCACCAGATCGCGCGTTCCGGCCTGCGCCGCTTTCATCCGCGCCTGGCGGGCTTGGCCGCGCTTGTCACCTGCGGCATCCTGGTTCTCACGGCTGGTCTGTTCTTTCTGCTGCCTCGCGGCGCCAATGCCGCGCTGAGCCGGCTGGCTTCCCACCGGATGCACCTGCCCGGCTTTTCTAATGAAGTCACGCTCGACCAGATCGGCGAGATCAAGAACGATTCGAGTGCCGTGATGCACGTCCGGCCTGACTCAGGCGATTTCCCGCCGGGTCTGAAGTGGCGAGGCATCGCGCTGAGCGAGTTCGATGGGAAGCGCTGGTCCAATCCGCCCGGCGCCCTCAAAACGTTGCTTCTTCCCAGTGGATGGACGCTCGTCAGCGACCGGCCCAGAAGCGGGCAGCCGCGGCTCTACCACGTCACTTTAAACGCGGTAGACTCTGACGCGCTGTTCATCGCCGGGCGCCCCGAGCAATTAAACGTTGTTCTGGGGGGAACGGAGAAGAAGAACCTGCTGCCCACGCTGTCGAGCAAGGTCATTCGCGGTCCCAATGACAGCCTGCGACTGGGCTTCGTCCCGCCCGACAACTTCCGCTACGCCGTCTCGAGCATTCTCGAAGATCCCGCCGTCGTTACGGATGACGCCAGCCTGGCGCCGGAGGTTCGTGTACGCTATTTGCAGTTGCCGCAGCTCGACCCGCGCATCGTGGCGCTGGCCGAAAAAATCACCGTCGGCTTGCCCACTGATACCGAGCGCGCCCGTGCCATCGAAGTTCATTTGCGAACTTCCTATGGGTATACGCTCGCCTTGCCCGATCATGAAACTCCCGACCCGATCGCCCATTTTCTGTTCGACCGGAAGAAGGGACATTGCGAGTATTTCGCCTCCGCCATGGCTGTAATGCTGCGCTCGATCGGCATCCCGGCGCGGCTCGTCAATGGATTTCAAAGTGGAACGTTCAACCCGCTCTCCAGGCAATACGTGATTCGCGCATCCGACGCGCACAGTTGGGTCGAAGCGCATCTCGCGGACCGCGGCTGGACCACCTTTGATCCGACACCGCCCGACCCGCTGGCTCGCCCCGGCGGCCTGCTCGCCAAACTCGCGCTGTGGACCGACGCCGCCGACACCTTCTGGCAGGATTGGGTGCTGCGTTACGACCTGGGCCGCCAGTTGCTTCTCACCACGCGCCTCCAGGATTCCAGCCGCCGCGTCGGCATGCGCTGGCTCGACGGCTGGAGCGAATCGGCCGCCGGGTGGAAATCGCGCCTGGCCGCGGGCCTGGCCGAGCACGGTGCCGCGCTGGCCTTCGCAGTTCTGTTTGTGGTCGCCGCCATTTTCGGCGGTCCGCGTGCCTGGCGTGCTTTGCGCACGTTGCACCGCGTGCGCCGCGTTCGCGAGGGTCGCGTGTCGTCGGGCGACGCCACGCTCCTCTACGCGCGCATGCTCGACGTCTTACACCGCCGTGGTTTTCAAAAGCCCGCCTGGTTCACTCCGCGCGAGTTCGCCGCGTCCCTTCCCGCTGAAACCGGAATGCTGGTGGATCAGTTCACCGCCGCCTACAACGACCTCCGGTTCGGCGGAAAACTCGACGCCGGCCCCCGCCTCACGCTATTGCTTGAAGAGCTCGAAACAGGCCGCACCGGGATCCCCGCGCTCTAACGCCTTTCACTTTGCCGCTTCATTCCAGTAAATCTTCACGTTCGCCGTCTTGCGGCCTACGGCTATGATCTCCGGCCGCCCGTCGCCGTTCAAATCCGCCACGGTGAGGTCCTCGGCCGCCATGCCGCCATCATCTACCATCGACTTTGACCACGACCCGTCTGCCGCGCGCTTGTAAATCGCCACGCCGAAATTTTTCTCACGCCACCCGACCGCCAGCGCATCGTTGCCGTCGCCGTCGAAATCACCCCATCCGAGAGCGTGCGCGCTGGCCAGCCCGTCTTCGATCACCCGCCGTGGCCACATTCCCTCGTGCTCTTCGTAAATCACGATCGAGTTTCCGTGCCACGGCTCCACGGTCGCCAGATACCGCTTGCCGCCGATGCGCCCCATCTTGATCTCGCCCGGCGCGCCTTCACCAATCTTCACCTTCGTCCACTGGCCATTCGGGTTGCGGGTGAGCACGTGAATACCCTCCCGGCTGGCGGTGAGAATATCCTGCTGCCCGTCGCCATCGAAATCCGTGACCAGGAGGTTGTGGACGATGTGCAGCGAATCGTCAGCCACTTCCACGGGCCATGCATCGTGCGCCGGATCTTTCGGAATGTGAAACACCAGAATGCGCGACCCCGGCCCTTGCCACTCCGGCCCCTTGTTCCCGCGCCCGTGCAGCGGCGCCACGATCAGCTCCGGTTTGCCGTCGCCATCCACATCCCCCCACCGCATGCGGTGGAGCGTGGGCTCCTCGGCAATCGCCGTGAGCTTCCAAGGCCCACCCGGCGCGGCGGGATTGCGACCGATCCACCACAGCGTGCCGCCGCCCGTCGTTTTACAGCGTTGCCAATTCGGCCCCAAGGCCAAGTGAAGCTTGCCTTACCCTTCGCTATCGGCGTCCCCCAGCCCACGATTAATATTTTTGGTTGTGG